>Ga0164318_10006876_pt1 | contig 11025 bp, 9 predicted proteins | sample GuaBasSedimGuay9_FD_113734 | JGI IMG/M metagenome (GOLD analysis project Ga0164318, IMG submission 113734) | Subseafloor sediment microbial communities from Guaymas Basin, Gulf of California, Mexico - Guay9, Core 4571-4, 0-3 cm | ecosystem: Environmental > Aquatic > Marine > Hydrothermal vents >...
AGTGGCATGATTGAAGATGGTACTGCCATTGGCGATGGCCTGGCAACAGCGGTAAGTCGGTTGCAGGAGTCCGACGCCATTTCAAAAGTGGTCATACTTCTTACCGATGGCGTTAATAATGCCGGTTCGGTCGATCCCATGTCGGCTGCCGAAATTGCCAAACTTTATGGTGTGCGTGTTTACACGATAGGAGTGGGGTCAGAGGGATATGCTCCCTATCCGGTTCAAACACCTTTTGGAACGCAGATGCAGCAGATGAAGGTTCAAATTGATGAGGATCTGCTCAAGAAAATTGCCAGCGAAACCGGAGGCCGCTATTTTAGAGCTACCGGCAATGCCAGACTCAGAGAAATCTTTAACGATATCGATAAATTGGAAAAATCAAAAATTGATATCCAGGAGTTTAGAAAAAAATATGAGATGTTTTTACCCTTCGCTTTGTTGGCTTTAGGACTGTTTATTTTTGAAATATTGTTAAGATACCTCGTATTTAGAAAAATACCATAAGATTTAAGAATGAAGAATAGAGATTTAATAATTTTGATTTTGGGGAAAACACCGGCTACTGTTAAAAAGGTAAAAAAAATTAGATAAAATGATTCGATTTGCACATACGGAATATTTATACCTGCTTCTGCTGATACCGTTTTTTGTCGTGCTTTATTTGGCATGGAACGGTTGGCGGAAAAGAGCGTTAAAAAGATTTGGCGATCTTAAGGTGATTCGGGTATTGATGCCTCGCTCTTCATCAGGTAAGCCTCTCTTTAAATTTATCATTCTTCTCACCGCTTTTATCTTTTTTGTGGTGGGTATTTCCAATCCGCAGGTAGGCTCGAAGCTTGAAAAGGTAAAGCGCGAGGGAATCGACCTCTTCCTGGTGTTGGATGTTTCTAACTCCATGCTGGCCGAGGACATCAAACCCAACAGGCTCGAAAGAGCTAAAATGGCTATCTCAAACCTTATTGACCGTCTGCAGGGTGATAGGGTTGGAATTGTGGTCTTCGCCGGACATGCTTACAAACAGTTGCCTTTAACCACCGATTATAGTGCTGCCAAGCTTTTTCTGTCGGCAGTAGATACCAAGATTGTTCCAACCCAGGGAACAGCTATCGGCGAAGCCATAAACATGGCAGTCGAATCGTTTGATGACGCACAACACAACAAAGCCATCGTGGTGATTACCGATGGTGAAAACCACGAAGATGATGCTGTGGGAGCTGCCAAAGCTGCAGTCAAAAAAGGAATTAAAGTATTTACTATTGGCATGGGGTTGCCCGACGGATCACCCATTCCGCTGTACGACCGCAATGGCAATAAGCTGGGATTTAAAAAAGACAGGCAGGGTAAAACGGTGGTTACCAAACTTAACGAGGATATGCTTCGGCAGATAGCCGCTGCCGGCGATGGCTCTTACGTGCGCGCCAGCAATGCCACTACTGGTTTAAGTAAGATTCTGGATGACATTAACAAAATTCAGAAAAAAGAGATTGAAACCCGTCAGTTTACCGATTATGAAGATCGCTTTCAAATATTTTTGGCAATGGCATTGATTTTGATGTTGGTGGAGTTACTTATTGCCGACCGTAAAAGTAAAATCGCTGATAGGTTTAATATTTTTGGAAAGGAAAATTCGTGAAAATGAAGGGTAAACATATTGGTTTGATACTGTTGTTGGCTTTTTTCGGAACGGCTGCCTTTGGCCAGGTTCCAAGAAAATACATCCGGTCGGGCAACAAGCAGTTTAAAGAGGGTAAGTTTTCGGATGCCGAAGTAAATTACCGAAAAGCGGTTGCTAAAAACCCTGATTATTACAAGGGACAGTTTAACCTTGGCGACGCCATGTATGAACAAAAAAACATGAAAGAGTCAGGAAAAATATTTAATCAGCTTTCCGAAACGTCAAAAGATCCAAAGGTAAAAAGTAGTGCGCTTTACAATTATGGTAATATCATGCTTGCGCAGAAAAAATACAAAGAGGCAATGGAAGCCTATAAAAAGTCGTTATTGCTGAATCCAACAGATCAAAATGCAAAATATAATTACGAGTATGCTCGTAAAAAAATGATTCAGCAGCAAAAACAACAAAAGCAACAACAAAAAAACAAGGATAAGAACAAGGACAAGAAAAAAGATAAAAAGAAAGACCAAAACCAGAATCAGAATAAGGACAAGCAGAAACAGGATCAAAACAAGAAAAATCAAAACAAAGATAAAAAGGATCAGCAGCAGAAGCCGAAGGATAAAAAAGATCAACAGCAAAAGCAGCAACAAAATAAGGATGAGCAGGGTAAGAAAGGGGATCAGCAGAAGCAGCAGCAACAGTCTAAGCCTCAACAGATGTCGAAAAAAGATGCTCAGCGAATGTTGAATGCCCTTAAAAATGATGAGAAGAAAACGCTGCATAAGCTGCAAAGGAAAAAAGCAAAAGCCGGCCGTACCAAAAAATCGGATATCGATTGGTAGAGTATCAAGTACAAATATTAAGATAGATGAAACACATACTAATAGTTAGCAAGCTGACAGCCATCATGGCTTTTACCATGATGACGAGTCTAACTTTTGCCGGAGGAGGAGTCTCTTTTACTGCATCTGCCAAAAATATGGTCGAGGTGGGAGAAAGGTTTCAGATTTATTATACTGTGAACGCCAGCGGCTCTGACTTTCGGGTTTCCGATTTTGGTTCCCTGTCGGTGCTGTCGGGTCCTAATCGCTCGTCCAGTTCCAGCATTCAGTATGTTAATGGCAAGATGAGCCAATCTACTCAGCTCACTTTTACTTATCTTGTGATGGCTACTAAAGAGGGGGTAGTTACTATTCCGCCGGCTACCATCCGGGTTGATGGAAAGACTTATAAATCAAACGGACTTACCATAAAGGTGCTAAAAGGAAACGCTCCGGCTCAATCTTCTCCAAACGGGCAACGACAACAGGCACAAAGCTCTTCGGCAGGCCAAAGCACCTCTGCACCTTCCGGAACTGTTAAAAACGATGATGTATATATCAAAGCGTTGGTAAGTAATTCGCATCCTTACCTTGGCGAACAGGTTATTGTTACCTATCGTATCTATACCAAAATTCAGGTTTCCGATTTATCGGTAAAAAAACTCTCTTCATTTCCGGGTTTTTGGACCAAAGATTTGTCGGACAACAACAAGCAACTACAACAGTCAACCAGGGTGATTAACGGTGCACAATACGTGGTGGCTGACGTTCGTAAGCTGGCACTCTATCCTCAAAAGAGTGGTAAATTAACCATTGACCCCATGGAGTTGGAGTGTGTGGCTCAAATCAGAACCCAAACCAAACGAAGAAAAAGTTACGATCCCTTCGGCGATTTTTTTGACGATCCGTTTTTTAACCGAAATGTAAAAAATATAAAAGTCACCATTAAATCGAATAAGCTCACGCTGGATGTTAAACCACTTCCTCAGGAAAACAAGCCGGTTAGCTTTAAAGGCGCTGTGGGAGAATTTACCTTTGCTTCAAAAATCGACCGAACCAAACTCAAGGCCAACGAAGCTTTGACTTTGACCATTACGGTATCGGGAAGCGGTAACTTGGAGTTGGTAGAGCCCCCGGCCGTTCAGTTTCCAACCGATTTTGAATCGTACGACCCTAAAGTTACCGCCCGGATAAAAACAAACGGGTTAGGTGTAAACGGCTACAAAAAGTTTGAATATCTTGCCATCCCGCGTAATCCCGGCGATTTTGTTATCCCGGCTACTACCTTTAGCTTTTTCAATCCTAAAGATGGAAAGTACTACTCCTACTCGTCGGATGAATATAAAATTCATGTGGATAAAGGAAACGGGAATTCAAACAGTATCACTTATAGCAATTCGGCTCAGGAAGATATTCATTACATCGGGAAGGATATTCATCATATAAAAACCGGAGATTTTGAGCTTCGAACCATAAGTGAATACCTTTTTGCTTCACGGCTGTTTTATGTTCTTATACTGATTCCGTTAATGCTGTTGATAATGGTTTTCCTGATAAGAAGACAGCAAGAAAAACGGATGGGCAATATCAATCTGGTTCGTAATAAAAAAGCTACCAAGATAGCACGTGTTAGGTTGCATAAGGCTGAAAAGCTAAGGAAAGCGGGCAACGATAAAGCCTTCTTTGATGAAATCGCCCAGGCGCTTTGGGGTTACATTGCTGATAAATTCAATATCTCGCAAGCGGAGCTCTCCATGGAAACAGTTAAACAGAAACTTGATGAGCGCCAGATTAGCAAGGAGGTTTCCAATACTTTTATTAACGTGTTGAACGATATTGAGTTTACACGATTCGCCCCCGGCGATACCAAAGGGAAAATGGAGAATATTTATGATGAGGCTATGAATGCCATATTGCAAGCTGAAAAAGCACTAAAACATTGAAAACGATGAAAAAAAGAGTAAGTTATATAACATTATTGCTGTTTGTTTTGACGGTTTTTCAGGTTAATGCACAAACTGCCGATTCGTTGCTGGTACAGGCAAACAGCGCTTATAATCAGGGATTATACGACTCCGCCATTAACTTTTACAATAGGGTGCTGGATAAAAAGGTTGAGTCGGCTGCCCTTTATTACAATTTGGGTAATGCATGGTTTAAAAAGGGCGAAGTGCCGCACGCCATTCTATACTACGAAAAAGCCAAAAAGTTAAGTCCGGATGATGAGGATATTAAATATAACCTCGGGGTAGCCAACAGCATGATTGTAGATAAAATTGAAACGGTTCCAAAGCTCTTTTTTCAAGTGTGGTGGCGCTATTTTTACGACCTTTTTGGCGCTAATCAATGGGCAGTAATATTGTTAGTTTCGTGGACTTTGTTGGTTTTGTTTTTTGGAATTTTTGCACTTTCTCGCAGTAGAAGAAATAAAAAGGCAGGATTCTTTTTGGGCTTGCTTTTCCTGCTACTTACGGTGGCAAGTTACGGATTGGCATCACAAAAATACCATCATGCTGTTTTGCACAACGAAGCCATCGTGTTTACACCTACCATCACGGTAAAAAGTTCCCCCACGCAAAATGCTGTTGACTTGTTTGTAATTCACGAGGGAACTAAGGTAAAAATACTTGACAAGGTTGATAACTGGGTTAAAATTAAAATTTCCAATGGCAGCATTGGTTGGATTCCCCAACAATCAGTAGAGGAAATATAACCCGACAAATCGCGACGGCCTCTTCGTTCTGTTTTCCCTCCCCCGTCCTTCAGGTCGGGGAGCAACACAATTGTTCTGTTTTCTCTCCCCCCATCTTTCAAGTCGGGGTGCGACATCTTTTCGGGACAGTATTATTATTTTAATCAAAATACTTCTGACATTAAGAATTTCCAATCTGATATCTTACTTCGTTCAGACTTGCCATGTTGCCACCCGCATGCCCTTTAGTATTTGGTAGGACTTTCTCTTTCTTAAATAAAATTTTATCAATACTTCTTAAACCCTGCCGCCCCTGTTTTTTTATTACTTTTGCAACCTAAATTTTGAAATAGGATACAGATATGTTTGAAGGTTTAAATGAAAGATTAGATAAGTCGTTTAAGATATTAAAAGGTCAGGGTAGAATTACCGAGATTAATGTGGCCGAATCGATTAAAGAGATTCGTAAAGCCTTGATTGATGCTGACGTTAGTTATAAAATTGCCAAAGATTTTACGGCGAGAGTGAAAGAAAAAGCCCTCGGTGAAAAGGTGCTTACTGCCGTTAAGCCGGGTGAGGTGATGGTGAAAATTGTTCACGATGAGTTAGCCGACCTGATGGGACGCGAAAACGTGGGCATCAACTTGAAAGGAAGTCCCGCGGTTATTCTGATAGCCGGTTTGCAGGGCTCGGGTAAGACCACCTTCGCGGCTAAGCTGGCTAACTACCTTAAATCGAAGCAGACTAAAAAACCATTGCTGGTGGCCGGCGACGTTTATCGTCCGGCAGCTATCGATCAGCTGAAAGTGCTGGGAGAGCAGGTTGGGGTTGAGGTTTTCGCTGAACCGGAAAACAAAAATCCTGTTGAGATTGCCAAAAAGGCAGTAATACATGCCAAAGAAAATGGAAACAACGTTGTTATTGTCGATACCGCCGGTCGTTTGGCCGTGGATGAGATGATGATGAACGAGATTGCCGCCATCAAAAAGGCCATCAACCCGCAAGAGATTTTATTTGTAGTTGACTCCATGACCGGTCAGGATGCTGTTAATACCGCCAAGGTTTTTAACGACCTTCTCGACTTTGACGGGGTGGTGCTTACCAAACTTGACGGTGACACCCGTGGTGGTGCTGCGCTTACCATCAAAGCTGTGGTTGACAAACCAATCAAATTCGTGGGTATTGGCGAAAAAATGGAAGCACTCGACCTTTTCCACCCAAGTCGTATGGCCGACCGTATCCTTGGCATGGGCGACATTGTTACCCTCGTTGAAAAAGCACAGGAACAGTTCGACGACGAGGAAGCGCGCAAGCTTCAAAAAAAGATCGCCAAAAATCAATTTGATTTCAACGATTTTCTGAAGCAGATCAAGCAAATCAAAAAGATGGGTAACATCAAAGATTTAATGGGTATGATTCCCGGCATGGGGAAAGCGGTGAAAGATATGGATATTGATGATGATGCTTTTAAAAGCATTGAGGCCATTATCTATTCCATGACGTCCGAGGAGCGGGCAAACCCTAAGCTTTTAAATGGTTCGCGTCGTAAGCGAATTGCTACCGGTAGCGGAAACGATATCCAGGAGGTAAATCGTTTAATTAAACAGTTTGCCGAAACCAGCAAGGTGATGAAGAAACTTACTACCGGTGGTGGTAAAAACATGATGAGGATGATGAAGGGGAGAAGGTAGCTGAAAGCACTCTTTAGTAATGACTTGAAAAGTTTACACCGTTAAAGAATCTAAAGTACCGGGGCGTTTGATATACATTTCAAAATAAGATACAATCATGGCACGTGATAATAAAAGAGGCCGGCTTCTTGATGGTAAGCTGGTGGCTAAAGCATTAAAAGAATCCATTAAAAAAGAGGTTGCCGAAATGGTTGACCGTGGCGAAGAGGGGCCGCACCTTGCTGCTGTTATCGTGGGAAACGATCCTGCCAGCGAAACTTATGTGGCCAGCAAAGAAAAAGCGGCCAGAGGGGTGGGCATGGTTTCTTCGGTGTACCGCTACCCTGAAGATACAACTGAAAAAGAGCTGATGGATGTGATTGACTTTTTAAATCGCGATCCTGAAGTTACCGGTTTCATCGTTCAGCTGCCCCTTCCCAAGCATATTAATGAAGATAAAATTATCGAGCGCATCAAACCCTCGAAAGATGTGGATGGTTTTAACCCCGTTAACGTAGGTAAAATGGCCATCGGCCAGCCGGGATTTGTGTCGGCAACCCCGGCCGGCATCATGGAAATTCTTCGCTATTATAAAATCGATACCGAGGGAAAAAATTGTGTGGTACTGGGACGTTCCAATATTGTTGGCTCGCCCATGAGTATCCTGATGTCGAAAAAAAGCAATCCCGGCAACGCGACCGTTACTTTGTGCCATAGCAAAACAGAAAACTTAGACGAGATTACTCGTCAGGCTGATATCCTGATTACCGCTATTGGCAGCCCGCAATTTGTTAAAGCCGATATGGTGAAAGAGGGAGCAGTGGTGATTGATGTGGGCATTCATCGTATTGAAGACAAATCATCGAAAAAAGGGTATAAATTGGTGGGTGATGTTGATTTTGACGCGGTAAAAGAAAAGGCTTCTTACATTACACCTGTGCCGGGTGGTGTAGGGCCTATGACCATTGCCTCGTTGTTGAATAATACCTTGAAAGCTTATAAATCGGAATACTACGGTTAATGTGGGTTTTCTGTAAAACTGATAACATGAAAATTCGTCTTTTTTTTCTTTTACTGTTGACCAGCTTCTCTTGGGTTGCGATTAGTCAAACATCGGGATGCACCGATCCGCAAGCCAATAATTTTAACCCTGATGCCACCCTCAACGATGGAAGTTGTAGCTATAACATCACCCTGTTTACGCCCAAGTTAAAATACGTGTTGCCCGATGAGATTGATGAAACATCCGGTCTCGCCTTTTTTAACGGCGGGCTGTGGACGCTGAACGACAGCGGTGGCGAACCGGTTATCTACAAACTCGATACTGCTACAGGCCACATTGTTCAACGAATCAGAATTGGAAACGCCACGAATGTTGACTGGGAAGACATGACTGATGATTCTCTTTTTGTTTACGTGGGCGACTTTGGTAATAACTCGGGTAACCGGAAAGATTTAAAAATTTACAAAATTAAAAAGAGTGATATCCCCGCCTCGGGCGATGTTACTGTTGAAGCAGAAATAATCAATTTTTATTATCCCGATCAGCCGGACAAGAAAATTAAAAAGCGGCGCTATAATAATTTCGATTGTGAGGCGGTATTAGCGATGGACGATTCGCTATTTCTCTTTTCAAAAGATTGGCAGGATCAAAGGACAAGGGTCTATGCCCTGCCAAAAGTCCCTGGTGATTATGCTGCCACATTGGTTGACTCGTTCAACGTTTCAGGATTGGTAACCGCAGCTGACTATAATGCTAAAAGTAACGAAGTGGTGTTGCTGGGTTATACTAACCAATCGTGGATACCTTTTACCTGGTTGCTGTTTGATTTTAACGGTCATCACTTTTTTTCGGGAAACAAACGTCGTGTTGATATGCCAAACATTATGACCACGCAAACAGAGGGCTTTGCTTATGTTGAGGGGAAAGAAGCAATATTGAGTTCGGAAAAAACAAGTCTTGGTGCTCAGAGTGCATACCGTTTTAACACCGGAAAATGGACGGGTAGTCAGCCTTCATTTGTTATTGAAAACGGGGGTAATCAGTTTGATTTTGTGATAAGTCCCAATCCTGTTCAAGGTTCAAAAATAGCCATCAATATTACTAATATTCCCGATGGAGAGTATAAACTATTGCTTTACGATTCGTTGGGCAGACTGCTCCAGTACAAGAAAATCGCGTTGAAGCGTAAAAAAGAAAAGCTCACCCTCAGTTTGAAAACCTATAAATTATCACCGGGTTCCTACACGTTAAAACTGATAAATGGCGAAAAGGCACTATCAAAAACCTTTATTAAGAAATGATGGCCTCAGCAAACGATATTTTTGAAGGAGGGCGCAAGTTGCCTGTGATGGAGGATTTTTACACCCTGCAGGGCGAAGGTTTTAACATGGGAAAGGCTGCCTACTTTTTGCGAGTGGGTGGTTGTGATGTGGGTTGTAGCTGGTGCGACAGCAAGGAATCATGGAACGCCGATCTTTTCCCTCCTGTTGCAGTTGACCCCATTATCGAAAAGGCGGCAGCCGTTCCGGCCAAAACAGTAGTGGTAACCGGAGGAGAACCCTCCAATTACCCGTTGGATTATCTCACCACGGAGCTTCATAAGCACGGAGTTCGTACCATGGTAGAGACTTCAGGTGTAAATCATCTTAGCGGTGCCTGGGATTGGATATGCCTCTCTCCCAAACAGTTTTCTCCTCCGTTAGAAGAGAATTATCCGCGTGCCAACGAGTTAAAAGTTATTATTCAGAAACCTGCCGACTTGAGATGGGCGGAGCGTAATGCCGCTAAAGTGAGCAGCGAATGTCAGCTTTTTTTACAACCTGAATGGAGTGTTGCCAAAGAAATTATGGAAACGCTCACCGACTACGTGATGCAACATCCGCAATGGCGTATCTCGTTACAAAGCCATAAGTACATGGGGATACCATAATAAATTTTCACTCAGATTTATTTTTTCATCATTGAATCAATTTAAGTCTATCGAGAATTATTAATATGTTTTAATCCATACAGTGTTAATAACCAAATAGTTGAAATTATTATTCCATCGATGTCGTCTTCAGATAAGTAATATCTTTTCTCGTTCCTGTTACTCCAGACCATATTTTTTCATTCTTCTGTCAAGAGCCTGCCAGGTAATGCGCAAAAGGGCTGCCGCTTTCGCTTTGTTTCCTTCGGCTTTTTCTAGTGCTTTCAGGATAAGTTTCTTTTCGTTGGATTCAAGGTCAAAATCTTCTGTTTCATCCTTATTTTCTACAATGGTTATAGTCTGCGAAGCGGGATCTATAGTTTCCTGATTGTTTCCATTGCCGTTTTTTTGGCTGATTTTAAAATGTTCGGGAAGCAACTCGTTACCCTCGCACATAATGATAGCGCGCTGAATCTGGTTGCGCAGCTCCCTCACGTTTCCCGGGAAATCATGATTGGTTAATAGTTTCATAGCTTCGTCACTTATGTGATTAACTTTTTCGTTATGCTTGGTGGCGTACATTTTAAGAAAATAATCGGTTAAAATCGGGACATCTTCCATTCGCTCACGTAGTGATGGAACATCGATAACGAAGATACTCAGCCGATGGAAAAGATCGAGCCTGAATTTATTTTGCATGGTAAGCTCTTCGAGGTTTTTATTGGAGGCTGCAATAACACGCACGTCAACTGTTACGCTTTCTCGGGATCCTACCTTGCTCACCTTTCGCTCCTCGAGCACACGCAGTAATTTGGCTTGTTGACCCAATGGCATATCCGAAATCTCATCTAAAAACAGGGTGCCGCCATCGGCAATTTCAAACCATCCTTTTTTGTCTTCGTTGGCACCTGTAAAGGAACCCTTTTTATGGCCGAAAAATTCGCTTTCAAAAAGGCTTTCAGGAATGGCTGAGCAGTTAACTGAGTAAAAGGTGTTTTTGTTTCGATTGCTCATGTAATGAATACCGTGAGCCACCAACTCTTTGCCGGTGCCGCTTTCACCCAAAATCAACACCGATGTATCGTCGGTATGGGCAACTTTGGCCATCATGGTGGTAAGTTGTTTCATGGCTTTGCTCTTTCCAAGCAGCTGAGTTCCAATATTTTCGAGCAACTGTTTCGAAAGCTTGTCGAGGCCGGTTTCCATCACTTTTAACTTGCGGTTTAAATCAATAAAGCGTTGGGTACGTGTAATGGCATTTTGAATGTCCAACAGTCTGAACGGTTTGGCAAAATAATCGGTGGCGCCG
>Ga0164318_10006877_pt1 | contig 11024 bp, 6 predicted proteins | sample GuaBasSedimGuay9_FD_113734 | JGI IMG/M metagenome (GOLD analysis project Ga0164318, IMG submission 113734) | Subseafloor sediment microbial communities from Guaymas Basin, Gulf of California, Mexico - Guay9, Core 4571-4, 0-3 cm | ecosystem: Environmental > Aquatic > Marine > Hydrothermal vents >...
AAAGCCGCTCTGAAAGCTCAAAAAACTGAACAAACTGAATAAATTAAAGCAAGCGCGTAAAAGAACAATCAAAAAAATCAAAAAGAATCAACTTCCAAAGTGAAAGATTTAACTGCTGTGTTCCTTTTCTTTATATTCCATAGCAATTTTTTTTACTTCTTCTTCCGAATGGCCGTGTCATTGAAAATGGTTGTGACAATCTGCCTATCTTTTATTAGATTTATGAAAAAAAATCTAAAAATTAGCAAAAAAAGAAAAAAATAGGGTATTCTCCGTTAATCAGAAATTTATTTTCGTTTCTTTAAGGTAAGAGCTACTACACCAATTAATGAGAAAATCAAAACCGTGCTTGTTGTATACCCTGGAATATTTCCGAATGGGTTAATTGGAGTTGTATCATCAGTTGCGGTATCATCAGATGCTGTGTCATCTGTTGAAGTATCATCAGTTGTGGTATCATCAGAAGGTGGCACGTATGCAGATGATGGGACGTAGTTGCTTGGAATGTCTGTCATAAAGTATTCGCCAACATCATAACCACTGGGTGCTTCTACTAATACGTTTCGTTCCCAATTTAACCATTCATTGGTGGTTGTATCGTAATCGCCCATAAACATATCCTGCATAATTCCTTTATCATTTACAGCAAATCTAAATACGTGTTTAATATTTCCTTCGATACTTTCCACTTCAAAGGTTGTGCCATTGAAAGTAATATCCGATGCAGATATACTAGCATCTGGTGCAAATGCAAAATTCAAAATTTCGATAATTTCAGCAGATTTAGTTGCAAAATCCGTGACACTCATATCGAATATATTTGAGTTTATCCAAGTCCAGATATCATCCTTACGGATGGAGTCTAAATACCAGAAATTACCAATGATATCACCATCGGGTCCATCTATATGCCATTCATGAGGGTGATATTCTGTATCTCCCGGACCTTTCCAGAATTGAGCACCGAGGAACACTACGTATTTATCGCAAGCAGATAAAATTTGACCAATAACAATTTTATCAAAACTTTTATCCGCTGGATCTTCTCCGGGATCATCAGGTCCCCATTCACCTGCGGGGTGGTATCTACTTCTTTCCCAAACTAGAGTATCCATAGGTTGCAAGGCAGTAATAGATGCAATATCTGTTTCATAAACACACCCTTTAGAGCCGGTTGACATGAATGCCAGAATTCTCTCTTCTTTTTCCCTGTTTCCATCGAAAGAGCCTCCTTCACCATCGTCAAAGGTCCAATGTTCGTGTGTTCTCTGTTCTTGTCGTAAATGGGTAGTCATTCCGAATTCGTTCACATCCAAGACAATATCTTGTTTCCAATCACGATGAGCAGTAACGGTTCCGCCATCTTGTTCCCATGTATCATCGAAAAAGCCATCGAATCTCAATCGAACGGTATCTTCTTGGAAATTCCATGCAATTGGATTTCCTGGACCATCCGGCATTGTGGCGAACATATCTAACATTGCTGTTTCTTGAGTAGACCAATCTGAAATCGCGGGTAGAAGAACGGGCGGTCCTTCAAGATGTCCTAAACCTCCCATGGTCATGAACGATACTGGATTCAGTGTATCATAAATTAAGAATGGCTGAAAACCTTCCAAATGCTGTTCTGGGTCGATCGAACCGTCATTATGGATTATTTGAACTTCCATACTTCCAACAACGCCCATGGTGGTGAAATTGAGAGCAAAGATATGAGTAACTGTGAAGGTGACCATCATGACGCTTTCATCAAATTCATGATGTTCCATATCTGATCCCCATTCATCGTAGCGCCATTCGTTTTGAACCACGTAGGTCCACCAATCGCCCTCGACAACCCCTAAGTTTGAAGCGGATTCTGTCATAGTTCCTGCTACAGAACAATCAATAACTACACTCACTTCTTGTTTCCTACCTTCATCTGGTAATTCCATGTAAGATTGATAGAATCGAACCGTTCCCACACCTGGTAGTTTTTGGGCAAAGAAATAGAAATCTTCTCCTGATCCATTTACAACACCGGTTATCTTAAGCCAATCGATTCCGCTATCCATAGTATAACTGGAAAGATTTGCATCCCATAGAATCATGTTGGGATCGAACCAATTCAAGAAATCAGTGGAAGTAAAATCGATATCTTTATGGAACCATCCTTCTCCCACAGCCGTGTTCGGGTTTGAACTATTCACTCTGGCTACTATTCTCATAGGATCAATACCAGCTTTATCTTCTGGAAGCATCGTTGGCTCTCGATAAAACTCTTGGCTGGTGATTAAAACATCTTCATCAAAATATGGGTTATAATATATAAAATCTACAATCTCGTGAATCCAAATATTACGATCGTGATCTTCTTTTCCATCTTTTGGATCTGGCCAGAATTCTGGACCCCAGTCTCCGTTGTAAATAATTCCAAAGTTGTATTTATCTCCCCAAAAATCATCAGAACCATTAATTTTGAAGTAGTAATAACCTGATTCCTCTGCTGTCCATGAAATGGAAGCCCAACCGTCTGGATCTTCTTCACCGGTTGTATTAGCAATTACAGAACCATCTCCTGGATCTATGGTGTAAAGAACCACATCGGCACCTGGTGCATATTCTACATAAACTTCGATATTGTCTCCAGAATCTGCCCAGAATTTGTAATAATCATCATTTTCAAAGGTGTTTAATTCGAACCACTTACCTTGATAGGCTCCGAAATCGTTGTAGAGATCTCTGGCCATTCCCAAATCATCGTTTGATTCCAACCAATCTGGATAATATCCATGTTCAAGATCCTCTTCATGATTGTCTCTATCACCCGCTTCGGGAACGAATCTGTCTACCCAATCTCCTGGAGTAACACCGAAGCTGTCAGGAATATAGAAATCATAGTTTATCAAATCAAAACCTGCTAATTCCAAGTGCATGGTATGGTTGACTTCATTTTCCTCGTAATATGTCATTAAACCAGTGGTTTTGTTAATGTACATTGAAATTGACATCATATCCGGACCATTATTGGGATAAACTTCAAAGTATACGGTATTCCATACACTGGTACCGTCTGAATATTCAGAATTTATCCACGAACATTCGAAAGCATTCATTATCAACTGGTCGAGATTTTCATCTGCAGCTACCGCAGATAGGTCTGTTATGTTATTCGGAAATACAATAGTATGGTTGAATAGATTGTACTCGAAATCATCCTCCAACCAGCGGGCTGAATCATTTTCCATTTGCTCATTAAAAAATACCCAGTTCCAATCATCTTGCATTTCAGTCATGTTTATCATATAGAAATCGTAGAAAATTTTATTCAAACTAGTGTTTATTTCGCGGACTTCTATTCGAACGACTCCTTCATTTTCTCCGTCGTCCTCGCTGTAATCTTCCGGATTCGTGTATTCATTCCAATAGTGATAATACAGAACATCACCTTCAACAATGCCTATGTTTCCAATACTAGTACTCGCTTGAGGAGTTGCTTGAAACTCAAGTTGTTGCCCTTCATTTCCTATTGGTAAATTAATCCCGATAAAAAACATCGAGAATGATAACACGATTCCTAAGAAGATAGATAACCCTCTCCTTTTCATCGTTGATCACTCTTTAACCCATTGATAATAGGTCACAAATAAGATCCAAAATTAAACTTAAATACCTTCGTTTGGCCCAAAATTAAACTTAAATATCTTCGTTTTTCTGAATAGTCTATACAGTTGTTGGTTAATATCCTCAACTTTCTCGGAGAACTTACGGTTGGAGAGAAGGATTGAATTCCAAAAATAAATTTGAACACTCAACATACCGAAATAAACTCATTCGTAGGGAAAAAACATAATATTCGACTCGAAATATTTAAGATGGATTGGTGGTGGAGATTCTCACGAGCACAAAATTTTTTTATTGTTTCGGTCAGACGAATTAGCGTTGCGATTTGTAATTTTCCGATTTTAATTCTATCTCGTTGAGCTTGCACACAATTACACGATAATTCAATTTTTCAGCTTCTAATTCAAAGGAAGTATACTACCATAAATTCGGTGAATTTTGATTTTTTTGGTTAAATTGAACAATTCATGCTTCAGAGATTCTGAATTACGAATATTTTCAATAATAAATCTGAAATTCATATCATCTTCATCAATTTTTGAAATTTGGGCATTTCCCTCAAATTTCGAAGTATCGCTAATGTGGTTCAGTATTAAAGAATGAAAGGATAAATTGCTTGGTTCCTCAAGTAAATGATTGAAGATTAAGTTCAGGAAATCTTGAGAAAATCCAACTAATGGGGTTAGAATCGGTATCTGTAAATATTTATAGAAATTGAGAGAATTTCTATTTGGAAGGATTATTCCTTTAAAATGCAAATTACGATCATTCATTTTAAATTGGGCTTCTTTTATGCTGGAAAGGCAAATAAATTCAAGAAAAATGGTCCATACTGCGTCCTTCTCTCTCTTTTCAGAAATTTGTAGAAGTGTGCAGGTTTTTTCAAGATCAGATTCAGAAATTGTGAGATATGGAAGCGGATCTGCATAATACTTTGCTAATTCTTTTAGTAACGGGGGAAAATCGTGAAACATTTCCAATTGATTCGAATGTAAAGAAAAAGGAATAACAATCGCACCCCGCCTCATTAAAAGCATGCCCGCTAGAAGTTCTTCTGGCGAATTATTCCAAGGGAGTAGAAAAACAGTTTTAGATTCAATGGGGAATCCTGCAAAATGTGTAGGAATCTCTTGATGATATATATAAGTGCCCTTTTTCCTAATTTCGACTGAAACTAAAATATCCGCTTCATGGTCTTTAAAATATAATGGAATCCCGCTGATTTTTATTTTGCTCGAAATTTTAGATTTTAATTCGCTTAAAAATAGTAACTCATCTGGAAGAAGGCGCGTGTTTCCTTTTAAAATTAGTGAAAAACTTGTATAATTTTGAAACTTATACCAATTTATAAGATACTGAGATATATTTTGCGCCAAGACATTAATTTTACGAGGTGAACTGATTGCTGGGGCAAATGATTTGATTCCTATAATATATCGGAATACCTCACATGCTTTTTTAATTTCTTGAGTGGGAAAAAAGCAGAGGATTCGTCCAGATGTTGTTAAAATTGATTGTAATTTAATATTTTCTCGAATACAGATTTTTTTTATGGTCTCTGCTAATCTCGTAAGTAATTTTGCTTGATAATTTAATGATTTCAAACCCAATTCGTTATATTTGCATACCAACACCCTATAATTCATGCTAGCTGGGGAGTTATTTTGTGTTTTTTGGCTCAAAATGCAGTTTCACCGCTCTTATCAAATCAAATTACTTTTCCCTTTTAAAAAAGGGGAAAATTACTCAAAAAGTTAATGAATTACAAAAAAAGGATTCCCCGCAATAGAAACAAAAAAATGACGATTAAATGGCTAATCCTGACATGAAAGTCAGCGCAATGAACACACCAATAAACCGAATGATTCCAAATATTGAGAGAATTAATGCCCATCGGTTGTATTTATTTTTTCCTTCTGTGGTAATAGATTCAATTGCGATATCCAAAGCAAATACACCGGCAATCATAAGAACAGGTGCTAAAAGCGAAAGTTGCAAGGAAAGCTTGGAATCCTTCAGATTCTTGTGATCAACCTTTTCGGGGGATATAATATTAATGAAATTAGCATCATATAAAACTCCCTTTACATTCAATCTATCAGTTTTCCACCAAGGTATCTTCTTTACCGTTACTTCAATTTCATTGTTTTCATTCTTAGTTTCCATTAATGTGATTTGTGAGCCAGTAGATTGAAGATTATTTTGAGATTCGTTTATATTTCTCTTACTTTTCCTCTTTTTCGGCAAAATCAACTTTGCTAAAACTGAAATCATCCATTCCATCCCTCCAATGAAGTTTACTTTTTCCCACAGCCACATTACAATAGCCCATGTGAGAAAAATTCCGGCCATTAAAATGAGACTCACGTTTCCATTAACCCTGCTGTACATTGCATCGATTCCAGTTAATTTTGTAAAAAGAAATCTTGGAATAAAATCAATAAACTGATAATTATAGACAGTGAATGCAATTAGACCAAATCTGCGGAAATAGGTAGTTTTCTTAGCAAATGGAACTGCTTTTCCCCGAAATTCGATGACACGAAGTATAAGAAGTGTACTGAAAACTTGACTGCCAGTTAAAACTAAGAACCACCAGAACCAGCAATCTAATCGGGGAATGTTCCAAGTATTACCCAAAAAGACTCCAATATCTTGTGAACCAGTAACAATCATATATCCGGTACCTGCTAAACCCACGATCACGGCTATTCCGCTGTAAATCATTCCATGCAAAATAAATTTAATGGAGGGTTTTTCTTGCGATAAGAAAATTCCAATTATACTTCCGAGGTATGAAACTGCCAAAAAGGGGAAAATTGGCTCTGGATGTCCAGCTAATGGAAGTAAGAAGAATAATTTAATATATTCTCCCAATGTACTTTGCCCGATAATCGGATATTGAACTATATGTGGGCGACCTTCAGGTTGAGCAAAAGGATAGCCCGGTACAATTTGGGCCACTCCTTTCCACACCCACGTAGTAGAAACAATTACCAAGATTGTTAAAATTCCGTATATAATCATATTCCGTGTGTGCTTTTTATAACCATTATTTAGCGACAACAGCCCTTGAGTTAATCCATTTACAATAACACACCATGCAACAGCATGGATAGTTTCCATGTGAAATGCTCGAAATAAATGATCTTGGAGTGGTGTAATCTCCCAAGGTAATTTACCTAACCATCCATGATATCCAATAATAGATTCGGTTAGAAAGGCAAAAATAAGCAGTAAAATTCCTCCGATAACTTGTTTGAGAACCAATTCTCCTATGGATTTACCTCGAGCTAATTGTTTTTGCATGGAGATCATATTTCCTATCGAAGAAATAAGTAAGAAAAATCCACACCAGCCACCTAAAAAGAGAGCAAAGATCAAAATTACGATCACAATTATACGTGCTTGTGCCATTTGAGCTGGATCATCAGCCCATGATTTATCATAAACTCGCATTAATAAGTGAAGTAAAAGCATCAACCAAATTGCCAATCCGCGTAAGAAATCTATTGTAGCAAATCGATTCGAATGTTTAATTTCCAAAATATCCACCAACAATTAGTAAGATTTGATCAAAAAATTAATTATTCTAATTATTATTCGTTTAGGATTATACATAAAACTTCAGTGACAATTTTTTACTGATCAACTTTGATCACTTTTAAATTAGCTGTGGATTAGTTTTTACTTCAGTTTTTACTTCAGTTTTTACTAACGTAAAATATTGTGGCCGTTTTTGGATTTTAGCTTTAGTTTCCGAGTTAATCCATATATTAGAAAATGTGAAGGTGGGAGCACATTTTCTAAAATTTTTCTTTCTAAATGTCCTCCTTCATGTAAAATTCGTTCCATTTCATCATGGCTGAGATCTTTTCCTCTCGCAATCATCTCGCATAGTTCTATTGATGAATGAACATAAAATTGATACAAATCGTCTAATTTCTGTCGAAGATCAGAAGATTCTTCTTCATTTGTATTTCCTTCTTTGATAAGAGTGAAAATTTCATGTAAAATTCGGTTAGCATATTGGGTAAAGTGGAAATCTTTCTTGAACGGCATTATTATTTTGCAGACTTCAAGAAGTTCATTTCTGGGTATACCATACAGGTGATTGGAAAAATGAGTACGAAGTTCGTCCAATTTATATCTTATTTCTTTGGTTTTGAATTGAATACTAAGACCTGTGAGTAGAATTATAATTCCTATTATGAATGTAATTGTAACAACTATACTTCCTTGAATTGAAGGGTCATAGGTAAATTCTCTCTCCAAACTAAGCAATCCACCGTATTTATTGGCCACCAGAATTGTTTTAGGTAAGATTTCAATGGCTAAAATTTCATCAGAAGAAGAAAATCTTTCTATCGATGAAAATTGATTGGATTCACTCATTTGTATGTATTCTAATATACCCGATTGATATCCAATATATCCTTCTGTTTGATTTAAGGCTATACAATTTACAAATCCGTATTTTGACTCATAAAATGCCCGAAAAACGGGATGGGCGGGAAAATGAACATCAATGATCACAATCCCTGGGAAACTTCCAAAAGCATATAAAGTATTTTCATACCAGATGAAATCTCGCACACCTAATCTGCATGTCTCATCAGTATAAGAAGAGATCTGAATAATATGCGATATATTCGAAATATCAAATATTTTTAAACCATAATCCGCTGCCAAGGTAAATAAAACCGATTCATGGATCTGTAAGGAGGTTATCTTTCCGATATTGGTGATATTTTGGAAAATTTCAGGCGATTCGGGCCTAGAGAGATTGTAGATAAGAATTCCATCATTACCTACTGCTGCAAAGGCAAATTTATCCTCTATTTTCATATCAAATAGCTGTAAGCTCGGAATTTTCCATCTGCTCGCCAGCTTGGGATGGTATATGTTACTTATATTCAATATTTCTAAAGTATTTAGCGAACTTTGTGCGAACAAATATGGATATGAATAAAATAGTTGCGAACAAAATAAAGATGTGTCAAATCCTGTATTAGGATAATATGCAAGAGACGTGAAACCATCATTTAGAGTATAATTGGCGATTTTAATTCCATCTTGACCTGCTGCGTAGAATACAGTTGAATTTTCATAATCCCACTTAACATCCATTATGGGATTAAATCCGTAAATATATGTACTTTGATAATCTAAGGAACGGTCATTGTCAAATGAATATATATACAAAGCACTCTGCCATGATTGAACTAAGAATAAAGAATCTTTTCTGAGTATAAAATCATCAAGAGTTTCTTGAGTTGGCTTGACAAGAGGGTGAAATGCTGAAAGACCTTTCAACTCCAAAGTCGAGAAATTGGCCGCACAGATTTCGCCGTTTGTTTGATTAAAAATTAATATTTCATGATCAGAAGCTTGAACTTGTGAAATTATGGGGAAACCTTGAGATACAGTGGCATTTAGAATCAATTTGGGTATTTGAGGGGAAGATATATCATATAGCAGAATACCATTCGATAAATGCAATATCATCCAATTTTTTTGTGGGACTGGTAGTATTTTGATGAGTGAGGTAAAATTACCTTCTAATTCGCCGATCTCCTCGATTTCATCCCAAGAAGAGCTGTTATAAATCAAGATTTTTCCACTTTTTTCTAAACCAACTAAATTTTGATTTATAAGGGTGAAGTAATCAAATTTGTAGTTGGATGAAATTAGATTTTTTTCTGATATACGTGAAATGTCTGAAATATCCAGTAATTTCAAAGTTCCAGTCTCGCTTAAGCCTATTCCATACTGATTCACTATTTGGAGCGCGTTAAACTTTGTAAATAAAGGGGAATAGGTTGATATTAATTCTGGTCGGAGAGGATTGCTAATATTGATTATTTCAATTTGTTGGGCATCATTTATTGCGAATAAATTTGTCCCATTGGCGATTAGGGAAAATATTTTGTAAGAACTTGTATAACGGGAGAGATTGGTTGGATGATCTGATCGGGAAAAATTCACCAATTCAATCCCCATGGAACCTTCAGCAAGGTAAAGAATATCTTTTTGAATTGCTATATCATATACCTCTGGATCATCTCTAAACTGCGTTGATTCATTTATTTGCTCATTTAAACGGAGATATCCTTCTTGAAATACGGCTAATTCTCCAATAGAAATCAAGAAAAGAACTATTCCAATACTAATTAGATATTTTCCTACCCGAATTTTCATGAAATTACCTAATAATATCAGTGAAAGGCAATTTTTTTAAATTTTGGAAGGTTTTATTCCATAACTTTTCGGGAATGTTACAATAAGATGGCTCCACAAAAGCGTAAAAAAATGTCACTTGAAGAAGCACGTGCAATGTTTAATGATTCTTCCAAATCATCTGGAAAATATCGAAAAACAGGTAAAGGCTCACACTCAAAATCTTATCGATCCACTTCCAAAAATCTTTCTCCCGGACAAATTGCCCAACTAGAGAAACGAATTGCCATGCTTGAGCGCCGTATAATGGAAGGATCATTAGATGCAGATGAAGAACAAAAAATTCTGCGTGAAATTGAATATCTCGAGAAGCAAAAAAAAAAATAATCGACTTTTTTATTCAAACACCTTTCTAGACAAATAATCATTTATCTTTTACATGGCAAAATCTCACTTATTTTTCATTCAAATTAAGCTCTTCCCTTAAATATTTTTCGTTAAACAAAAAATGGGAAAGGTAATGATTTTAATATTCCAAAAATTAAGTAACACTAATTACTACTGTGCAATTCAGTAATTTCAATACAATCAACATCTGAGTGTCGATTAGTCGACATGATGAGAAGGTGTTTAAAATTAGAGAAGAAGTCGATTATTCCGAAGCTGTTGAAGCCTTTAAAAATGATAACACCATCAAAATAGAACCTTGGGGCATGTCCTATGATCATTTAAGACTTACCATCAAAGGATTGCCTAATACTCCCTATGATGGCGGGAGTTTCATGTTCGAAATAAAAATGGGAGATAACTATCCGTTTGAACCTCCTTATGTATACTGTCACACCTTGATATGGCACCCAAATATAGATAGTTCCATCCCCCCTGGAAAGATAAATATCTGTCTCGACTTAATTAATCCAGAACTTGTGGGAAAAGTAGATATTTCTACTGGTGCCAGCGGGTGGACTCCTTCAAAGACTTTAACAAATGTGATAGAGGCATTGAAAGGGCAGATTCATTGCGAACCACCATTCTTTAACCCTGGTGATCCCTTAAATTTTGAGGCGGGAGATCAAGCTTTACATAATTATTCGAAATTTGAGAATAAGGCGAAAGAATGGACTAAAAAATATGCAATGAATTAAGTAATGTTATTTTTTTTAAATATTCACTAATCATACGAATTTGAATTTTTATCAGTGAAAATATATTAACTTCGATGGCTATTATATCTTTAAGAT
>Ga0164318_10006878_pt1 | contig 11023 bp, 8 predicted proteins | sample GuaBasSedimGuay9_FD_113734 | JGI IMG/M metagenome (GOLD analysis project Ga0164318, IMG submission 113734) | Subseafloor sediment microbial communities from Guaymas Basin, Gulf of California, Mexico - Guay9, Core 4571-4, 0-3 cm | ecosystem: Environmental > Aquatic > Marine > Hydrothermal vents >...
AATCATCAACAATAATTATTTCTGCTTTTTTTACAAAATCTGGATACGATAAACTGTTAAGTTCTTTTAAAACATCTTTAATTAAATTTTCTTCGTTATAGAGAGGAATAATTATGCTTAAATTCATTTGTCTGGGTAATTATATTTTAAACAAAAATAGTATAATTTATCAAGTCAAAAAACCATCTAATTATTTAAAAGATAAAATTTTATAAAAAATGTTACTTTTGTATAAAATAATTAATAAAATTATGATAAAAATTCACAAACCTTTTTTGCTTTTTATATTTATTTCTTTCTTGTTACTTATTCAATCATGTAAAGAAAATAAAACAGTAAACAAACAAGAGCATTATTTCTGTGATGCAGAAACAATGAGTTCTAACGGCAAATATTTTATCTCAAACAACATTCATTTTAAAGTTAATAACACAAGAAGCACAGATTTTGCTCATTCGGGAAATTATTCAATAAAACTTGACAAAACCAATCAATATGGAATGACTCTTGAAATTAAAGGAATAAAAAAAGAAGAGCATTACCGTGCAAGTGTTTGGCAATATGGGAATAATGGCATGTTGGTTGCTTCCAATTCATCATTTTGGTTCTCTGAGATAAACAGAAACATTGATGATTCTATTGGTTGGCATAAACTTTCTATCGATTTCTTTATTCCTCCGAATAATACGGAAAATAAAATGAAGATTTATTTGTGGAATCCTGATTCTGTTCCTGCATATTTTGATGATTTAAAAGTTGATAAAATCCCTCCGAAAAAATATCCTGAGTATAAGCAACAAGCTTTGCGCATTTATGTTGACCAAAAAGATATGGACATCTTAAAAGAAAAAAGAAAACTGGCTTTTGAAAAAAAAATTCTTGAAACAGACGACAGCAGCTATGTTAATGCAATTGTTTTTTGGGGTGGCGACGACATGAAAGCAAAAATTCGTTTAAAAGGCGATTGGCTCGATCATCTTAAAGGCGATAAATGGTCATTCAGGATTAAACTTAAGAAAAAGAAAACATGGAAAGGCATGAGAACTTTTTCTATACAAACTCCCGAAGCTCGTTATTTTATTGATGAATGGCTAGCACATAAAATATTTGAAAAAGAAGATGTGCTAACAACCAGATATAATTTTATTCCCGTATATCTGAACAATAAAAATCTTGGCTTATATGCCTACGAAGAACATTTTGAAAAACAACTTGTTGAAAATAAAAACAGAAGAGAAGGTCCAATTTTAAAATTCTCAGAAGACCAACTTTGGGCATCGCGTGTAGCAAAACAAGAAAACAACTTTCCTTTATTTGAAGCTAGCAAGATAACTGCTTTTAAAAGCAACCGGATATTGCGAGAACCGACTTTGTTGAAAAATTTTATTGATGCACAAAACCTTGTTTATGAATATAAATATGCAATAAATAAAGCATCTAATATTTTTGATGTTGACAAATTGGCAAAATATTTTGCTCTTGCAGACTTAACTCGTGCTTATCATGGTTTTATATGGCACAACCAACGATTTTATTACAATCCTGTGCTATCGAAACTTGAATTTATTCCTTTCGATTGTTATTGCGATAAAGGTGTTATGCAATGGACAAACAGACCAATTTATGGAAATTATAATAAAGGAAGCGTAAAAAGAAAAAATGATGGTTTTTTTATGATTGACTATCTTTTTGCAGATAAAATATTTGTGAAAAAATATCTTAATTATCTTCAAAAATATTCAAGTAAGAAATATCTTAATTCAATTTTTTCTCAATTTAAATCGGATATAAAAAACAATGAAACTCTTATTCAAAAAGAGTTTGCCGACTATAAATATGATTATAGTTTCCTCACAAAAAATGCTCTGGAAATTAGAAAATCGCTTCCTGATTTTAAACAAAAAGTTGAAAATAATTACTTCAGCTTTATCAATAACGTTGATACTGCGAAACAAAAAGTTTATAAAGCTGATTATGACAAAACTCTACCAAAATATTTTGTTGATGCATATAGTGAGCAAACAAATAAAGTGAGAATAACAAATTATTATCCTGACAACATTGAAATTGTAGGCATTAGTAACAATCAAAAATTGATTACTCATTTGTTTAAACCAAAAGTATTGCTAAACTCATATAACGATTCTTTGCACCAAATAACCCTTGAAGTTGACACTAGTATTGCAAAATATTTGTTCTTTATTGTTAAAGGCAAAACCGATATTTTTAACATACCAATTTTTCAATATCAATCACCAAAAAGATGCAATCCTCAACAAAAGCTTATCAAGAATAATGATTATAAGATAAATTCTATTTTTCAGATTACAAAAAAGAAAAATTTAATTGTTAAAGCCGGCAATTATACAATTAAGAAAAGTATTATAATTCCAGCTGGATATAAGGTTATTTTTAAAGCAGGGGCAAATCTTAATTTTATCAACAACTCTTTTTTCTTATCATACTCCCCTGTTTTTATGCAGGGGCTACGAAAACATCCAGTAACAATTAAATCAACAGATGGAACAGCAATGGGCTTTACAGTTTTACAGGCAAAACAAAAATCATTTATTAAAGATGCTGTTTTTGAGCACCTAAACACACTGAATTACAAAAATTGGAATTTAACCGGAGCTGTTACTTTTTACGAGTCTGATGTTGAAATTACAAGCTCACTATTTAATGACAATAATTGTGAAGATGCCTTAAACATTATTCGTTCAAATTTCTTTGTTCACAACTCTTCTTTTGACAATATTTTTGCTGATGCTTTCGATTCTGATTTTTCAAAAGGCAAAGTTCTAAAAACTTTTTTTTCTTATATTGGAAACGATGCAATAGATTTTTCAGGCAGCAATATTTTTATTGACGATTGCGAAATAATAAATGCCCGCGACAAAGGCATTAGTGGGGGAGAAAATTCTCAATTAACAATTAATAATGTTAACATTAAAAATTCAAATATTGCATTTGCATCAAAAGATTTTTCTTTTCTGGATATTACATCATCGTCAATTACTAACTGTAATTACGGAATTGTAATTTATAAGAAAAAACCGGAGTACGGACCGGCAACTGTTAAAATCAACAAATTAAAACATTTTAATATCAATAAATTATATTTTATTGAAAAAAAATCGAAGTTAATATCAATAAACGATACTACTTTTGGTTTTGAAAAACATGTGTTTGAAAAACTTTACAACTAATTTATTGACAGAAATTAACGAAATACTAAACCAATATAAATCAGTATCTTTAAAAGAAATTGACAAAGTGAAGTTCATGAAAAGAACGGATACTAAATTTGTTTTACCTATTCAGAAACTTTCAAAAATTTTAAAAGAAGCAAAACGCAGTTATTATGTTTTAGAAATTGACAATAAACGAAGCTTAAAATATGAAACCACATATTTTGACACCGATGATTTTTCAATGTACATTGCTCATCAAAACGGGAAATTAAATCGTTATAAAATAAGATTTCGTGAATATGTAAACACAAATGATAAATTTTTAGAGATAAAGTTCAAATCGAACAAGAACAAAACAATTAAGAAACGCATTAATACTAATGATTGTTTTTCAAAGAATTCTCAGGATTTTATTAAAAAAAATTCGCCTTATATATTAAAACAGTTACAAGCTAAAGTTGATACAAAATTCTCAAGAATAACTCTCGTAAGCAATAATTTTGACGAACGATTAACAATTGATTTTAATTTGTCTTTTGATAATAAGAAAAATAATGTTAAATTACCTTTTATATCAATTGCTGAAGTTAAGCAAGAAAAGTATTCTTCTTCGTCTGAATTTATCAAAATATTAAAGAAACATGAAATCCGGCAAATGTCATTAAGCAAATATTGCACAGGCATAAATTTATTATACAATAACATTAAAAAAAACAGATTTAAACCCCGATTATTAACATTAAAAAAAATAAGTAATGATAGCGGAAATATTGTTAAAACAGCTTAGCCTATTCGGAATAGAATTAATTAACACAAAAGATTTTTTAGAGCTTATTATACGATTTTCTTTTAATCTTATAATAACCGTTGTTATAGCTAAATATCTCTATTATACAATTACAAAACGAAAAGATTATTTGTTTTCTTATATTATTATTGGAACAATGACTTTTTTAATTTGTTTCTTATTGTCGAATGTTAAACTGCAAATGGGATTTGCATTGGGTTTATTTGCCGTGTTTGGTATTATTCGATACCGCACAAATCAAATTCGAATAAAAGAAATGTCATACCTTTTTTTGATTATTGGTGTGTCTGTTATTAATGCCCTTGCAAACAAAAAAGTAAGTTATGCCGAATTAATATTTACTAATGCCGCTGCTATTGGAATAACTTATTTTTTAGAATATGTATGGCTTCTTAAAAACGAAACGAGTAAAACTATTATTTACGAAAACATTAAACTAATTAAGCCCAATAAAAGAAATTTACTAATTCAGGATCTTGAAAAAAGAACCGGTTTAATAATTAGCAGAATTGAAATTGGCAGAATTGATTTTTTAAGAGATACTGCTCGCATAAAAATCTTTTTCTTTCAAAGCGAACAAAAAGACTGGAATGTTTTTGATGAAGAAGATTACAACCAAAATATTACTGATGATGATTAAAAAAAGGCTGTCAAATATTTGACAGCCTTAAATTTTTAATGCATTTCTTTTAAAAAATATATCTTACAGAAAGGGCTCCTCCATCTCCCCAAAAACCGGAATATCCAACAATGTTTAATGTCGGTTTCCAATCTAAACTTATATTAATTGGGATGTCTTTAATATTATATTCTATTCCCAAAATACCATCAACGCCAATTACCGTATAACTATCATTATTACTTGACCAATCAACATTACTGCCATCCCAAAAACCAACATGACCACCTGCACCATAATACCAATTTAGGCGATCTGTTTTAAATGCCTGTTTGTGAATTTCATATAATCCTGTAACACTAAATCCTTGCCATCGTGACGAAACTATTCCTTCAACAGCAACATTATTACTAATAAAATGCTTAACTGTTAAGCCATTTGCCAAGCCACCTCTAACACCAATGGCGGTTTTGTAATCTTGTGCATTAGCAGTTAAACCACCAACTAAGACTACTGTTAATAATATTAAAAATAATTTTTTCATAATTTAACAACTAATTTGATTAAAAAATTTTAAAACAATAAAATTACATTTTTTTTAAATTACCCAAACATGAGATGTTCATACTCAAGGCAATATTCCCATGTGCTTAACGATTGTTGTCATTTCCTTGTTCGGGGGTTCTGTAATTTTTTTATTAGTAAATAAAGTAACTAATAAAACTATTCCAAATAAAATTATAATGCTTCCCATTAATTTATTTAACCACTGTGAATTTTGTAATTTCAATTTTTTGCGAAGTGTTTTGGCTAAAACACCTATTAAACTCCACCATAAAATTGTTCCTAAAAAAACAAAGAAATAAAATTTAAACAACTCTAGGTTAGTGGCTTCTTTCGGAATAATATTAAACATTGCAAAAATAAACATAAACATAAATAAAGTTATCGGATTGAAAATTTCTAACAAAAAAGTAGATAAAAAGTCTGAACCGTGAGTATTTATAATATTTTTACTTTTATTATTTTTAACGGAAGATTTTTTTGATAAGAGTAGTTTTAATCCTAAAGCTAAAATTATTAACGCACCTATGAAACGAATAGGCATTTGGTATTGTTCAATAAAATTATAAGCTAAACTAATTCCACTTCCTGCAATGACGGCAAAAATTGTTTCAGCGGTTGATGCACCAAAACCCGCCATTAATCCTCTATTATAATTATTATTCTCAGTTTTTTGAATAATTAAGAGTGCAATGGGACCAAAAGAGACTGATGTAACAAATCCTATTAATAATCCTTTTAGTATTAAATAATCCATTTTTATCAGTTTTCTATTAAAATTTTATTGAACTTATTTTTAACAATCTTTGAAATTAAGCCATAATTATTGACAGTAGTAAACGTAATTTGATGTCCTGCCTGCAAATATTGTTTCATAGCTTGAAGACGATTTGCTTTTTCGAATTTGATAAAATGTTTTAATCCGGATAATAAAACCATTTCCACTCTTTTTTTATGTGCCTTATAATAAAGATTAATTATGGTTTCTACTCCGAATCTTGAAGTTTTTATTTTTTCAAGTATTGGTAATATATCCTTTTTATAAAGAGCTCTTTCTCCTGTTAATAATTTTAACGGATTATAGGTATAATCGATTGAAAAATTAACAATTGGCTGTCCTAATACCATATCTGCTCTATTGTCGAGAAGAGGTTCTACGAGTTGCAAGAAATGTTCTTTTTTTAAACCGGATAAATCGGCATCGCAAAACACAATAATTTCTGCATTTGCTTTTTCAATTCCGGTTGCCATGGCATAACCCTTACCTTTGTTCTTTGGAAAATGAATATCAATTATGTCAAACTTTTCTTTTAAGGATTCAATTATTTTTCTTGTATTATCAGTTGAGCCATCGTTTACTACTATAATTTCATCAAAAACATTACTGTTGGCAAGTGAAAAAATTACATTCTCTATTGATTTTTCCTCGTTATATGCACAAAGAATAACAGAAATTTTGTTGTCTTTTATCTTTTCCATGGATTTGTTATTTTAATTGTTAATATTTTTTTGTTATTTGTAATTAGAGAACGTTTTTCATTAAATATCAATAGGATTTGAAACTTTTTGTTTAAGAAGAGCAACATCAAGCACATCAATAATATTTTTTACATAATGAAACTTCAAGCCTTTAACATAAATATCTTTAATTTCAGAAATATCTTTTTTGTTGTCTTCCGACAAAATAATCTCTTTAATATTTGCACGTTTGGCAGCTAATATTTTTTCTTTAATTCCTCCAACAGGAAGTACTTTTCCTCGAAGAGTTATTTCGCCGGTCATTGCTAAATTTTTTTTCACTTTTCGTTGAGTAAAAGCTGAAGCTAAAGATGTTACCATGGTTACACCTGCCGAAGGACCATCTTTTGGTATGGCTCCTTCGGGAACATGAATATGAACATTCCAATTATCAAAAACATTTTCATTAAGATTCAATTTTTTTGAATGTGCTTTTAAATATTCAAGAGCAAGAACAGCAGATTCTTTCATTACATCGCCTAAATTCCCTGTTAAAGTAAGTTTGCCTTTCCCTTTACTCAAGCTTGTTTCAATAAATAAAATCTCTCCACCAACCGAAGTCCACGCTAAACCGGTAACAACACCTGCAAATTCATTACCTTGATATTTATCTCTTGCATAAGTTTGTACGCCAAGCAATTCTTTTAAATCTTCAATAGAAATATTTGGATTATATTCTTCGTTAAATGCAATTTTTTTTGCAATACGTCTTGTTAATTTTGCTAATTGCTTATCTAATTCTCTAACGCCGGATTCTCGTGTATAGTTTTCAATAATATTTTCAACAACCTTTTTTTGTAATATTATTTGTTCTTTTTTCACACCATGTGCCTCAAGCTGTTTTGGTATTAAGTGGCGTTTTGCAATTTCAATTTTTTCTTCAACTATGTAACCGCTTATTGGTATCATTTCCATTCTGTCGCGAAGAGCAGGACTAATCGTACTCAATGTATTTGCTGTTGCAATAAACATTGCTTTTGACAAGTCGTAGTCAAGTTCAAGAAAATTATCATGAAAAGCAGAATTTTGTTCAGGGTCGAGCACTTCTAACAATGCAGACGAAGGATCACCATGAAAATCATTACCGACTTTGTCAATCTCATCGAGAATAAAAACAGGATTTGATGTTTTTGCTTTTTTAATGTTTTGAATTATGCGTCCCGGCATAGCACCAATATAAGTCTTCCTGTGACCACGTATTTCTGCCTCATCATGCAAACCGCCAAGCGACATTCTTACATATTTTCTGCCTAACGATTTTGCAATTGATTTACCAAGTGAAGTCTTTCCAACCCCAGGAGGACCATATAAACAAATAATTGGAGATTTTAAATCACCTTTTAATTTTAATACTGCAAGGTGTTCTAAAATGCGCTCTTTTACTTTATCTAAACCATAATGATCGTTATCTAAAATTTCTTGAGCATTTTTTAAATCAAAATTATCTTCCGAATATTCATTCCATGGCAATTCGAGCAATATCTGCAAATAATTCAATTGCACAGAATATTCTCCGGCTGCAGGATTCATCCTTTGAAGTTTATTTATTTCTTTGCTGAAAAGCTCACCAATTTCTTTGTTCCACTTTTTTTCTTTCGCTTTGGTTTTCAGTTCTTCAACCTCTTGTTCTAAAGGATTCCCCCCCAACTCATCACGAATAGTTTTCATTTGTTGATTAAGAAGGAATTCCCTCTGTTGCTTATCAAGATCTGATTTTACTTTAGATTGGATATCGTTCTTAAGTTCAAGCATTTGAAGCTGAGTTGTAAGATATTCCAGCAAGCGAATAGCTCGTTTTTTGAGTTCATTTATCTCTAATAAATTTTGCTTACCTTTTATTTTCACATCAGTATTTGAACAAACAAAATTTACTAAAAACGAATTGTCGCTTATATTCTTTAATGCAAAAATCCCTTCTTGAGGAACATTTGGCGACAACTTTAAAATTTTAATTGCCAAATCACGAATAGAGCCTATTATTGCATCGAATTCTCTATCGTTTTTCTTAGGTTTAATTTCATTTAATTCTTTTACCGAAGCCTTCATAAAAGGAACAAGCCTTTCTACCTTTTGTATCTCAAACCGTCTTTTCCCCTGAATAATAACCGATGTGGTATTGTCAGGCATCTCAAGAATTTTAATTATCTCGGCTACTGTACCAACCTTATAAATGTCTTTTTCGGTTGGATTTTCAACATTCTTATCAATCTGCGTTACAGTACCAATAAGTCTATCTTTCTTAAAAGTTTCTTTTATTAACTTTAAGGAGGTTTCTCTTCCTACTGTTATTGGAACAACAACACCCGGGAAAAGTACAGCATTTCTTAATGGTAAAATTGGTAATTTTTTTGGCATTTTAAATTTGCCTGTATCACCATCAAAATCAGACATTATTGGTATAATCTCCGGTGCATTAGCATCGTCAGATAATAACATATTTTCAAATTCAAACTCTTCAATATTACTCATAAAAATGTAAAAAACTATTTGCCAAATTGACAGATAAGTAAAAAAATAAAACTATTTTGTTTAAGTCAAAAAATTATTCTCAATTATTATAAATAAATCAACACAAGCCTAATAAACTGTATATCAGGCAATAATGCCGATGTGTTTTCAATAAATAAATTCCGTTCTCCTTTTTGCTATAAACATATTTGTTTTATTTGTCAATAGTTATGCCAAAACTATTTAAAATTTCGATACTGTTCGGTAATATTAAAAATATGTGATAAAATGGCTTTATCAGTATCATTAATTTTAATGTTTCTTCGCATCATTACCTTCTCTACAACCTCAAAAACTTTGTTTAATCTGTAAACAGTAAAACCTCTTGTGCCACCCCATGCAAACGACGGGACAAAATTTCGTTGAAATCCTGAGCCAAATATATTAGCACTAACACCAACTATAGTACCTGTATTAAACATGGTGTTTATTCCACATTTTGAATGATCGCCCATTATTAATCCGCAAAACTGCAAGCCTGTGTCAGTAAAATGTTTTGTTTTGTAATCCCACAATTTTACGCTTGCATAATTGTTTTTAAGATTTGAATTATTACTGTCTGCACCAATATTACACCACTCTCCAATAACGGCATTTCCCAAAAACCCGTCGTGAGCTTTATTTGAATAGCCAAAAACAACAACGTTATTTATCTCTCCTCCAAATTTTGAATGTGGTCCGATTGTTGATGGTCCGTAAATTTTAGCTGACATTTTAACAACCGAATGTTCACACAAAACAAAAGGACCTCTAATTACTGCACCTTCCATAACTTCGGCGTCTTTGCCAATATAAACAAAACCCGTTTGTGCATTTATTGTTGCAAATTCAATCTTTGCTCCTTGTTCAATAAAAATATTTTCTTTCCCTAAAACATTATTTGTTTTACTGATTGGCTGGCTTTTTCGACCGTTGGTGATCAATTGAAAATCTGACTTTATTGCCTGTTCGTTTAAGCTAAAAATATCCCACGAATAATTTATTTTTACGAAGTCTGAAACACAATTAACAATTGAGAGTTTTTTTTCCTCAACATAATCCTGAACCTGCATAAAATCACCAGACAATTTTTCAGAAAATCTTACAGCAATCAAAACATCATTTTTCATTAATGCACAATTAACTTTTAATGAAATAATTTCACTCACTAAATCTTCTTTTGGTAAAATTGAGGCATTAAGAAAAATATTATCATCAGAATATTTTGCTTTATATTTTTTCTGCAAATAATCTTGAGTATAATAAGAACATTCTTGATTAAAATATTTCTCCCATTTTTCTTTTATTGTAAGAATTCCGATTCTTATTTCAGCAACGGGACGTGTAAAAGTCAGCGGTAAAAAATTATCCCATGTTTTGTCATCAAATAAAATATAATTCATTTTTGTAATTTGATTGGTCTTTGCAAAATTACTGTTTATTTTTAAACAAGCAAATACAGTAGGTCTATTTGCGTATTTTCAAAGATTGATTCCTCTATTAAAAGTCGTAATATTAATTTATCGAGATCTAACGAGTTTTGTATTGTGTTGATTATCAGTATTTTGAATATTATATCTTTTATTAAACCCAAGCTGTTAGGTCTTTTCGTCTCACTTTAAAATTCGGGTGGATTATGCATAAATTTCAGATATCTTAACCCATAAACTGATTATTAACCCGCATTATTCACGACTACAATATTCTATAATTTTAAAGAAGCTAAAAGTACAGATTTAAACTATTAATAAATTTTTTTGTATTATTTGATATGTATTTTTAGGTTATCCTGTTTTTTTAGTGTATAAATTTGGTAAAAATTTCAATTATTTA
>Ga0164318_10006879_pt1 | contig 11023 bp, 10 predicted proteins | sample GuaBasSedimGuay9_FD_113734 | JGI IMG/M metagenome (GOLD analysis project Ga0164318, IMG submission 113734) | Subseafloor sediment microbial communities from Guaymas Basin, Gulf of California, Mexico - Guay9, Core 4571-4, 0-3 cm | ecosystem: Environmental > Aquatic > Marine > Hydrothermal vents...
TCCATGCATAAACATCTGGACACGTCGCTGAAAAGGCTGAAGGTTCTGCATCAGGAAAACCTGGACAGGGAAGCCAAGCTCAAAGAGGAGATCGAAAAGGCAAAGCAGGACAGGCTTGCCCAGATAGAGGCGGGCAAAGAAGAGGCCAAAAGGATCACGGAGACCGCCGAAAAAGAAGCCCGGAATGTTCGTATGAACGCGAAGGAAGAGGCGCGCAGAGAAGCGGAGCGGATCATCCAGAAGAGCAAAGAGAAGTTCGAGAAATTAAAACGGAATCTACTGGCTGAGCTGGAAACCCGGGCTTTGGATCTATCTATTCAGATGATAAAACATACGTTCAGCTCGGAAGGGAATGAGGTCCTGCAGCGCCAGTTTATAACGGAGATCATACAGGAGCTGGAGGGACTTAAGAAAAGCGAGTTTTCCATTAAAACAGAGAACGTAAAGATCAAGACTGCCTACCCGTTAGACAGTAAGGAGAGAGAAGCTCTCAAAAAAGTGTTATCAAAGAAGATCGGCAGGTCCGTGAAGTTAGAAGAGAAAATGGACGAAGAACTCATCACGGGGCTTATAATCCAGATAGATTCTCTGATAATCGACGGCAGTTTAAGGAACAGATTGAAAAAGATGATCGCTTATCTGAAAGATGAAAAAAAACAAACCTGATCACAGTATCCACATCCCAAAATTAGAGGTTAAGGAAGTCGGCCTCGTTAAAGAAGCCAAGAGGGGCATCGCGAAAGTCGCGGGATTGCCGTCGTGCATTTACGGCCAGCTGGTAGAGTTTAAAAACGGCATTACCGGGATGGTCATAGGATTTAATCCGGAAGAGACACTGGTCATTATATTAGGGGAGGAAAGTCATATCAGTGTCGGAGACAGCGTTACCACTTTTTCCGAGTTTTTTTCTCTGCCGGTAGGGGAACAGCTCATAGGCAGAGTGGTCAGCAGCACAGGAAAACCGCTGGACGATAAGGGTGATATCGCTGCCTCGGACTATTATCCCGTGTTCAGGGAAGCGCCCGGGATCATAGCCAGAGAGCCGATCACCGAGCCCCTTCTTACGGGGATAAAGGCTCTGGACCTGACGGTTCCTATCGGGAAAGGCCAGCGGGAATTGATAATCGGCGACAGGCAAACGGGTAAGAGCAGTATTGCCCTGGATACTATTATCAATCAGAAAGGCAAAGATATTGTCTGTATATACTGCTGGGTCGGCGGCAGTTACTCTGTTTTTGAGAGTTTTATGCATATGTTGAGCAGGAAAAATGCGTTCCCGTATCTGGTGGCGGTATGCGCTCCCGCGGCGACTCCCGCTGCTGAGCAGTATCTGGCCCCTTACACGGCCGCGGCAATCGGCGAATATTTCATGTACCGGGGCAGGGATGTGCTTGTTGTGTTCGATGATCTGACCAAACACGCCTGGACGTACCGGCAGATGTCGCTGCTGCTCGAAAGAGCTCCGGGAAGAGAAGCTTACCCGGGAGACGTATTCTTTCTGCATTCTCAACTGATGGAGAGGGCAGGGCGGTTGAAGAAAGAACTGGGCGGCGGGACCATGACATTTTTGCCGATCGTGGAGACAATGCAGGGTGATATAACGGGGTACATTCAGACTAATTTGATCTCGATGACAGACGGTCAGATATATCTTAATACAAGCCTGTTCCAGGAAGGTTTTAAACCTGCTATCGATCTGGGGCTGTCGGTGTCGCGTGTAGGGAGCAAGGTTCAGTACCCGGCAATAAGAGAGCTGGGCGGGGGTTTGCGTTTGGAATACGCCCAGTACAGAGAAATGCTGAGATTGACGAGGTTACGCACCCGCCTTTCCGAAGAAGCTATGGCGCACATACAGAGAGGCGAGACACTGGAAGAGCTTTTCAGACAGGACAATTTCAATCCTCTGTCCCTGGTCGAGGAGATAGTCCTTTTTTACGCTTTTTCCAGGAAAATACTGGAGGTTTTGACGCCCACTGTCCTTAAAAAATTCAAAACCGGGATCTTACAATTTTTACTGGAATCTGAACCGGGCCTGGTGGAAGAAATAGAAGAAGGGGGTGAGTTGAGCGAAGATGTAAGGCGCAGGTTGGATAACGCGTTCATCATGTATTTTAAGAAATTGAAGCAGGCGGAGGTTAACACTTGATACCGGCAGGAAAATTAAAAGAAAATCTGCAGTTTAATAAAAGCCTTGGAGATATTATCGATACATTGAAGCTTACCGCTTCGATCCAATTAAGGCAGTTCCAGACAAAAAGGCCTTTATACGAAAATTTTCTGGAAGAAGTCAAGGAATGCGCCGATATACTGGAACTGGAAAAGATATCCCACCCGCTTGTCGTATTGCACAGGGACCTGCCAAGGTGCATCGTCGGTATTACTTCGGACGAAGGATTTCTCGGGGAGCTTAATACGCTGGTGGTCAACGGGGTGTTAGCCGGCCGGAATGAGAAAGAAGGAGATGTTGTTGTTATACTGGGTGAAAGGGGCGCGAGCTATCTGGAGGATATAAATGTTTCTTTTGTGGCTTTTCCCGGCATAACGGATGAACTGCGTCCGGCGAGAGTGGAGAATTTAAAGGGATACTTGATAGGGGAATATCTGAAGGGCAGATTCTCAGAGGTGGAGATAATATATCCCAGATTCTTATCAGTTACGGCCCAGCGCGTGGAGGCCGTTAAACTTCTGCCCTTTTCATTGACCCGGGACGCGGAAGGGGCTGGCCGGCAGAAGAGGGAACAGCCTCCGGATTATATTCCTACGGAGCTTCTGATAGAACCCGGGTCAGCGGATGTAGCGGAGGGGCTGGTTAAATTATGGCTGGGATATGTTCTGGGTGATATATTCTGGTCAAGCAAACTTTCGGAACTTGCCGCGAGACTTATGCATCTGGACGGCAGTGAACAGGAATTAAATCAGGTTAACCGGCGGTTGAACCTGGCATATTTTAAACATTTGCATATGCTGGCTGACAAGACCATCAGGGAGATATCCGCCGCCAGGTTCTTGAGGAGGCATTAGAAGGCAGGATCAGGGGAGAGAATGAAAAAAGGCAGGATAATAGCCGTATACGGGGTGGTAGTTGATGTGCAGTTCAGTCAGGAAGGACTCCCTCCGGCTATATATGAAGTAGTTGAGGCCGCTACTTATCAGGGTAGTAAAGTGGTCCTGGAGATCGTCGAACACAGAGAAAATAATGTTTGCAGATGTATCGCGCTTGGCCAGACGTATGGCCTGCAGAAAAATTCGGAAGCGGTGGCAAAAGGAAGAGGCTTGCATATACCCGGAGCTGACAAACTTTTGGGCAGAGTCCTTAATGTGCTGGGAGAACCCATAGATGAGAAAGGGCCTATCCACGCTGACAAAGGTTCTCTGGTGCCTATAAGGAATTCCATGTCGGACGAAAGGATAATTACGGATATAGATGAAGAGGAATCGAAGATCCAGATCATGGAAACCGGCATCAAAATGATCGATTTACTGTTCCCGGTCGTAAAAGGCGCTAAAAGCGGCCTGTTAGGGGGCGCGGCGCTGGGAAAGACCATCTTGATACTTGAGATTATCCACAACATTATTATTAAACAAAGCGGCGTTTGTGTATTCGCCGGCATAGGGGAACGTATCAGAGAAGGGAACGAGCTTTATCATGAGTTCGTAAAAACGGGGCTGCTTGAACATTCGGTACTGGTTTTCGGCCAGATGAACGAATTCCCCGGCGCGAGATTCGAGGTTGCCAATACCGCGATAACAGTGGCGGAATCACTGCAGGCGAAAAAACAGGATGTATTATTCTTTGTCGATAATGTTTTCCGTTTTGCCCAGGCGGGTTCCGAGTTATCCACCCTTCTGGGCAGGATCCCTTCAGAGACCGGTTATCAGCCCACATTGACCACCGAGATAGGTGAATTTCACGAACGTATACGCTCCCGCAAGGATGCAAGCATCACTTCAGTGGAAGCGGTTTATGTGCCCGCGGATGACCTGACCGATCCGGCAGTTGTGGCGATCTTCGCTCACCTTAATTCGATAATCGTCCTGTCCAGGGACCATGTCCAGAAAGGTTTATATCCGGCAATAGACCCGTTGCTGTCTTCCTCGGGTTTTTTAAGTTCTGCTGTAGTGGGGAAAAAGCACTTTAGTATAGCGGCAGAGGTCTTACGTCATTTCAAGGAATACGACGAGCTGGAAAGAATAGTTTCCATAATAGGCAAGGAAGAGCTGTCCAAACATGAGAAGATAATATTCGACAGGGCGCGCAAGCTGCAGAATTTTCTTACTCAGCCGTTCGCTGTCGCGGAGTTATATACCGGTAGAAAGGGCAGGTACGTCAGCCTTGAAGAGACGCTTTCCGGATGCGAGAGGATAACCTCCGGAAGAGTGGATTCTATCCCGGAAGAGAAATTTTATATGCTGGGGGCGCTGGATGAAATTCTGCCTGAGTGAGGTCCTGGTTCAGGATAAGAAGGGGACAGCTTTATGCTGAAGTTAGGCGAGATATTGATAAATAACGGTATCATAACCCCTCAGCAGCTGAAGTCGGCTTTGGATGAAGGTAAAAGGACAGGAGAGGTTCTTGGCAGTTTGTTGGTACGCATGAAGTTCATCTCCAGGGACGAACTCCTTGAGGCACTGGCGGAACAGTTTGGTTTACGATTCATTCCGTCCCTGAAGGATGTCCCCATCCAAAAGGCGGCAATAAAGGCAGTTTCAGCCAGGCTTGTCTGGCATTACATGATCATGCCCCTGCAGTTGAAGGGGAAGGTCCTGACTGTTGCGGTATCCGATCCTCTCGCGGTGTGGGCTGCGGAGGATCTCAAGCTGCAGCTCGGGTTGGATGTCAAAAGGGTCCTGGTGCCGGAGAAAGAAGTTCAGAACGCGGTCCGTCAACATTACGGCCTGAATACAGAAACGGTAGGGAAGATGTTGATGGGGGAGAAGCCGCCTGAAAGGGCCCCGGAGACGGAAGCTCTCACGGTTCGCGCGGCTCCAGCGGAAGATCTGGCAAAAGCCGCTGGGGCCGCTCCGGTTGTAAAGTTAGTTGATCAGATCCTTTCTGATGCGGTGTCGTCCAGAGCCACGGATATTCACATAGAGCCGTATTCCGGTAAGGTCAGGGTCAGATGCCGCATAGATGGTGTTCTCTCCGATACCCCTGCGCCGCGGGAGATAAGGAATCTGTATCAGGCTATGGCAGCACGGATAAAAATTCTTGCGGATATGGACCTTTCCGAGAGAAATTTGCCGCAGGACGGCAGTGCTAAAATAAAGGTGCGAAACAGGCAGATCGATCTAAGGATCTCTGTTGTTCCTTCCCTGTACGGCGAAAATGTGGCCATAAAGATTTTGCCCGTCCATTTTCCGTTTAAGTTAGCAGAGCTGGGTTTTCTGCCGCAGGATCTGGCGAAAATGGAAGAATTGATAAACAGACCGCATGGTTCTATATTTTTCACCGGCCCTGACGGAAGCGGCAGAACCACGACTTTATACGCCTGCCTTGCGGCCCTGAATAAGGAAAGCGTGAAGGTGATCACCATAGAAGACCATGTGGAGTATGGATTGGAGAACGTTACTCAGACTCAGGCCGGATCCGGGATGGATCTCACCTTTGGTAAGGCTTTGAGGAGCATATTGCGCCATGACCCCGATGTAATAATGCTCAGCGAGGTAACAGACCCGGAGACAGCGGAACTGGCCGTAAAGACTTCCCTCACCGGCCCCCTTACGCTTTCCACGTTACATACAAATGACGCGCCTGGCGGCATAATGAGACTTCTGGATATGGGGATCGAGCCTTATCTTGTGGCTTCATCTGTTAACGCTGTCGTCTCTCAGAGGCTGGTCAGGGTGATATGCCCGGACTGCAAAAGAGAAAGCAGGGATACCAGGAGCCTGCCGAGATCCCTGAAAGGCATTAAGAAGACATTTTACGGGAAGGGATGCGGCGAGTGCAGTTTTACGGGCTATAAAGGGAGGACAGCGATCTATGAGATCCTGGATGTAAACGACGATATAAGAGGTTTGATCCTCAAGAAAGCATCCGTTTCTCAAATAAGAAAATGGACGGAAAAGCCGGGGTTTAGAACACTCCTTGATGCCGGGATGGAAAAAGTCAAGAAGGGGATCACCACCCCGTCGGAGATAACGAGAGTAATGGAGTAAGGATATATGAGGAACACGGCGGTTATAGAATTAGGGCAGCATTATATAAAGATCGCGGCCGCGGGTTATTCGATCAAAAAAATATTGAGGAAGTTCTTTTGTCTTGTCGTGCCGGTCTCTTCACCCGACGATGACGCGCAGACAAGCAAACTGCTCTCAGAGGCGTTTGCCGGAATGAAACTGAAGCCGAGATTTCTGGTATTAAGTCTGCCGCGCAGACTGGTCACGGCCAGGACTTTATCCCTGCCGTCGAAGGACCAGAAAGAGATCTCTAAAATGGTCGATCTGCATGTGGACAGGATATTACCCTGCGCAAAGGAGGAGATAGCAAGTATTTACTCTGTTCTGGAAAAAACCGAATTCGGTTATTCAAAGATCCTGTTATGCGTGGTGCGCAAGGATATCCTGAAAAGACAGCTGAGGATAGTGGCGGACGCCGGTTTTTTTGTCGATAAGATCTATTTAAATTCCTACGGGGTGTGGGAATGGAACCTGTCGAATTGCAGGTCGCAGATAGAGGCCGATGGAGTATATCTCGGGCTGGATATTGATTGCGATTACACGGAACTCATTGTATTTTCCAGGGAACATCTGCTTTTTACCAGGAGTGTCATAATCCGCGCGGAACAGTTGCTGGAAGAAACCGGGAGGGTGCAATTCATAAGAGAGGTAAAGCAGTCCCTGGCCATTTTCAGGTCGGAATATGAGTATAAAAAACCGGAGAAGATCTGTATTTCAGGGGCAATAAGCGAGTTGAAGGAGCTGGAAGGCCTGCTGCAGAGAGAACTGGAAATACCGGTGACATCCGTGCCTATAGGGCCGTTGATAGGCGGGCTTAAGACTGAGCGGGTAGAGATCCCCAGATTTGTTTCTGTTACCCCTTTGAGGGAATTTTTGTTCAGCAATTCCAGGAGAGTCTCTTTTAGTATCCTGGAAACGCAGCTCAGGAAAGCTTTCAGGGAGAAGACCAGGGATCTGATGATGATAGGCTCTCTTGTTATATATATATCGTTTATCATCTGCGGGGTATTCTTAGGCAGGATATGTAACAGGCAGGCCTATTTTGAAAGACTCCAGTCCCATCTGGAGAGTATAGGCCCCGACACGGAAGATTTGATCCGGAAGTCTAAACGTATAGATTCCGTGAAGGGTGTCCTTGAGAGCAGAGAACAGCCTCTTTTATTTCTTGAAGAGATCCATCGCGCTGTTTCTTCCCGGATAGCCATTAAGGCCATAAAAATAAGCAGGGATAATGAGGTGGTCCTGCGCGGGGAAGCTGCCGCGCTTTCCGATGTTTTTGAGTTCATAGAGGTATTAAAAAAGATCGAAAGTTTCAATAACATCCAGACCAAATATACCCGCAAGAAGAAGACCAGGGAAGGCGAATTTACGGACTTTGGGCTGAATTTTGTTCTTGAATATTAAAGATCGGGGATCGGTGCGCATATGTTTGAATTCAAGAAAGTCAAAAAAAAGTGGATCCTGGCCGCGGGCGGCGCTGCCGTATTCATGTTTGTTCTCGTGAGTATGGTGTATATCCCGCTGGTGGACAAGATGGATGAAGTCCGGCGGAAAGTGAAGGGTATTGAGCTCCGGGTAAAAGAGGGATTACGCGTCCAGATGAGAAAAGACCAGATACAAGAAGATTATAACAAATACCGGATATACCTGAAGCAGCAGGACTATTCAGATCAGGAAATAGTCGGTAATTTTCTCAAAGAGCTGGAACAGATAGCCCGGGAGTCGAATATCTCTGTGATAAGTCTGGGCCCGTCAGAGCCGGAAAAAGAAGAGAGAGATTATAAGATCTATACTGCGAGTCTGAAGGCCGAGGGTGATATGGAACAGGTCATGAATTTTTTCAACGGAATCCGGGGAAGCAAGCTGGTCATGAAGGTGGAAAGGTTCAGCCTGGCGCCTAAAGCCAAAGATGCCTACGAGCTGAAATTAAGCGCGAAGATAAGTATGATAATTCCATAAGGAGGGAAGGATGGATATTAAAAATCTCGAAAAGCTGCCCGAAAATGTGCGGGACATTTTGAGCCGTTTTCTTGACGGGTTGTTCAAGCTCTATGGCGAAGACATCGTATCTGTTTTTGTTTACGGAAGCGTCACAGGGGCTGATTATAATCCGAAGACCTCGGATATCAATATAGCGGTTGTTCTGAAAGATATTTCGCTTGTAAAGCTCAAGCCGGCGCTCAAGACCGTCAGGGCGGGCCTGCGGCGAAAGATCACCGCTCCGCTTTTTCTCACCCCATCGTACATAAGGATGTCGCTGGACACTTTCCCGATGGAGTTCATGGGCATGAAGGACTCGCGCTGTGTGCTTTTCGGTGATGACGTCCTTGCCGATATCGATGTGAAGACGGACGATCTGCGCAGGGAGTGCGAATACCAGTTGAAAGGGAAACTCCTTACGATACGGCAGGCTTACCTGGAACAGGCCTTGAACCGTAAGGGGCTTGAAAGGCTTATCAAGGCGTCATTTCGCGCCCTGATACCGGTGTTTCAGAATCTCCTGAGGATAAAACGCAACGAAGCGCCGCCGTCTCAAAAGGAGGAAGTGCTCAGCCGGCTGGGAAAAGAGTTTGATATGGATGTCTCTTCGTTTTTGGAGGTCTGGCGCGACAAGAGAAGCGATGGCCGCATAGGAAACAAAGACGCGGAGCCGTTTTTGAACGATTTTCTTCTGCAGCTGGAACACCTGTCGAACGCTGTCGATAATATGTAGTTCACTCGCTTCCGATGCGGGATCGGAATCCGGGATCGGAATTCGAAAATATAGGATGTTATGATATGAAAAGAATAGTAATAATTTCGTTGGTCCTGATAAGTTGTTTCGCGGTTTTGGATGCGCGCGGGGCGGAAGATGTCCGTTTTCCCTCGCCGGCGGGTTTTGTCAATGATTACGCCGGAATATTGTCCCGGGACGCGCGAACGCGGACCGAAGCCATGCTTGCGGAGACAGAGAGAAAGACCACGGCGGAAATAGCCGTTGTCACGGTCAAAACAACGGCTCCGCTCACTATTGAGCAGTACGCGGTCGAGCTCTTTCAGAAATGGGGGATAGGCAAGAAGGGCGCGGATAACGGTATACTGCTTCTTGTAGCCGTTTCAGACCGGAAAGTCAGGATAGAAACAGGTTACGGGCTTGAAGGGGCCGTAACCGACCTGCAGAGCAAGATGATAATAAATGATCTTATAACCCCCGCATTCAGGAAAGGGAACTATGACCTGGGCGTTTTCACCGGAGTTGCTGCGCTTGCCAGGATCGTCGGAGACGAGTACGGGGTAGAGCTTGACCTTGATGCTCAAACGTCCGGCGCGCCGGCCCGCAGCCGCAAAGCATCCCCTGCGGGGGGCCTTTTTACGCTGCTCCTTTTTATTCTTATCTTTGGCTTCAGGTTCGGCACCCTTTTCTTTTTGATGGGCTCAGGCGGAGGATACTGGTCAGGAGGTTCACGCGGCTCGTTCGGCGGAGGATTCGGCGGTTTTGGAGGCGGAATGTCCGGCGGCGGCGGCGCGTCGGGTTCGTGGTAATATGTCTCTTTCAGTTACGACTTACGAAAAGAGGAGGTAATAGATGAAGACTGTATGGATAGTATTGGGTATAATCGCGTTGATCGCGCTCATGGCAGGCGGATGGCTTATCAGCGGCTTGAACCATGTTGTCCGGTTGGACGAAACGGTGAATTCCGCTTGGGCGCAGGTAGAGAACCAGCTTCAGAGAAGGAACGACCTGATCCCTAACCTTGTGAATACTGTGAAAGGCTATGCCGGCCATGAAAAAGGTATTTTCATGGAAGTGACCAGACTGCGCAGCCAGTGGGGCAAAGCGCAGACGCGGGAAGAAAAGATCGAGACGGCGAATCAGACCACCGGAGCGCTTTCACGCCTCCTGCTCGTGGCGGAAAATTACCCGGACCTTAAAGCCAATCAGAATTTCCTCGCTCTGCAGTCACAGCTTGAAGGGACGGAAAACAGGATAGCTGTTGAGAGGATGCGTTATAACAACAGCGTGAAAGTTTTCAATGCCTACAGGCGGACGGTATTCGGATCCCTGTTCGCGGCTATGCGCGGGCTGAACCAGCCGAGGCAATATTTCGAGGTTGCAGAAACAGCAAGGGCCGTTCCTCAAGTCAAGTTTTAACACTTCCACTCCGGGAGTGGCCACTCCCGGAGTGGCTACTCCCGGAGTGGCAGAGAAGCGCGTTCCAGCCCGGGGCTGGAACATTAACATAGGAGACGGTCATGAACGCATTTGGATGGGCTGTTTTAACTGCCTGCATATGGGGAATAGTGCCTATTATGGAGAAGGTGAGTCTTGCCAGGATAGAGCCTTTCACGGCTTTGTTTTACAGGTGTCTCGGGGTACTGATAGGTATTTTTTTGCTCGGGACGATCGTTGTCAAGCCGCAGCAGCTCAGGGCTGTTGACCCAAGGTCGGTCTTTTTTCTTATATTAAGCGGTTTTTTGGCCAGTTTTGTCGCGCAGATAACGTTTTATCACGGTTTGAAAATAGGCGAAGTTTCGCGTGTAGTCCCGATCTCCGGGAGCTATCCCCTGATAGTATTCCTGTTGAGTATTTTTATTCTCGGAGAAGCGGTAACACTTTCAAAAATATTAGGCATGTTTTTAGTCGTTTCCGGTATCTGGATGCTCAGATGACCACCCGGTTCCACTCCGGGAGTAGCCACTCCGGGAGTGGCCACTCCCGGAGTGGCTACTCCCGGAGTGGAAGAGAGAGGGGTGGAAGAGAGAGGGGGAAAATGGTAAACGAAAACGCGGTAAAGGCTGTGTTCAGCGGCTCGTTAAAGCTTCGATCCGGGGAGTCCTGCCTTATCGTTACCGATACGGTCAA
>Ga0164318_10006880_pt1 | contig 11022 bp, 8 predicted proteins | sample GuaBasSedimGuay9_FD_113734 | JGI IMG/M metagenome (GOLD analysis project Ga0164318, IMG submission 113734) | Subseafloor sediment microbial communities from Guaymas Basin, Gulf of California, Mexico - Guay9, Core 4571-4, 0-3 cm | ecosystem: Environmental > Aquatic > Marine > Hydrothermal vents >...
ACTTGCTCTAAGTTCTGGCTTTTTTTCCAAAAAAAATCTGCCGATAAACCTGCAATTTTTATACTAAGAGAACATTTCTTTCTCTCAAAACCCACAAATAATCCTGCGATTTTTCTTTCAGAAAAAAACTTCCGCAATTATCAGTTGCGCGCAAACAGCGCGCCTAAAGTTCAGCTAAAGAGTTTTTTACTGATTTTCATTATATTATTCGCAAGCAGGACGCCTAATTTTCAGCCAAAGAGTTTTCTGTTGTTACTACGCACATTGTTTCGCATGCCTAGAATTCAGCTTAAGATTCTTTTGCTGGTTTTTATGACATTATTCGCAAACAGGACGCCTCTTGTTCAACTCAAGAGTTTTCTGCTCCCGCGCATCACCCTCTCGCACGCCTCTTGTTTAACTAAAAAGAATTTTTATTTTCCTATCTTATTCTTTCTCTTTCCCTTTATCAAGTCCCTATACTTTGCAACGATCTCTTTTGGAGAAAGTGTTCCTTCCTCAGGCAATAGTGTCGCTATTGAGACTATGAACAGGCTTAATTCTCCTATTTTTCCAAGGATTCCTGTGCTGATTGATCCCCACACAATTGCTCCTAGGTAAACTGCTGAGGCTGCTGCTGCCAGGAAATAGAATCTTGTCAGGAACAATAATGCCATCACGCCGAATACTGCTGCAAGTAATATCCCTTGCATTCCCAAAAAATTGGCTTTGCCTTTGAAAGCTAAGAACATGTTGCCTGCGTAAAAGACCAATAACGAAAATCTTAGGATCTTATTCACGACCATACTTATCAACTCCTTTTGATTTTTTTCTCTTTCTTGGTTCTTTGCCTTACAGTTTCTTGTACATCATCTTTTCTGCGACTGACATCAGGTATTCCTTCTTCTCATCTATCTTATATTCTCCTCTTTCAGTTGCTCTTCTCTTTTCTTGCAGCGCTAATTCATATATCTCTCTTCTTCTTTCAAGTTCTGATTTTGAAACATTCTCATATGTTCTTGGCATTTTTCCATGGTTTTGTTCGTATTGTGTCAGCATCTCTGTAAAGCTTTTTATCCTTGCGTACACATCTTCTATCGGCGCTTTTGCCAGTTCTGCTACATCTTTTCTCTCTTTTTCTGGCAAATTCTTTAACTGGTCTTCAAGGCTCGCGAATCCCTTTTTTTCTCCTGCGCCTTGTACCTTGAACAGTTTGCTGACATCGATCTTTTTTGCTCTCGGCACTTCTATCTCTTCTATGATGCTCTCTTCTGACTTTGCTACCCCTAAGAGCCTTTCTGTCTCTTCCAGCTGTTTTTTGGAGTTCTCTATCTCTCTTTTCAGAAGTTCTCTGACTTTCTGCAATGATCTTTTTCTGTCTATTGGAGGGAGTTTCTTGATGCCTTCAAAATCTATTTCCATGATATTAAAAAAAGTTTTAATTTTATTAAAACCTTACCATGCCAACATCCCATGCGCTTTCTTGACTATCTCATAAACCTTGAAACAGAACAATTTTGCCAGCCATCCTGCAGCTCCCTGTTCTTCCTTTTCCTTTTCTTTAGCCAGCGCAAGCTCTTTCTTTGAGGGCTTTTTCGGCTTTTTCGGTTTTGTTTTATTTTTTGGGAAGAACCCTGCGAATGTCTCTTTGAATATATCGCCTAACCCTTTTGGCTTCTTGACTTCTTCCTCTTTCTCTGGCTCTTCTATAGATTCCTCTGCTTCCTTCAAGTATTTCAGCAGATCATCTCCTAATGACTCCATAGCGTCTTTCAGGCTGTCGTCTATGCTTTTCAGCATATCAAGGTCCTCCTCTTCTCTCATTCGTTTATAATTCTCTATCTGCTCTGCTGTCCATGCGTATGCTCTCCATTGGATGTTTGTTATTCCTATATGTATCGGCCCTCTGTGATAGCCCTCTGTCTGATACTGCATGCTTGGCTTGGTCTTGTATTCAAAGCTGATCATCATGCAATTATACACTTTCTTGTTGTCTTTAGGAAGGCTTCTTCCAAGAACTTCAATCTCTATCATGCTGCTCTCAAAAGCTGAGATCACATCTGCGCTGTTGAGCCTTGAATCGCTTCCTCTCAACCGTTCTATATGCCTTATGTATGGCTTGCACCAGCCTATATACATCTTTATCACATTGTAATGCTGTCGCAAGTACCTTATCGTGAATTTCCTTCTGTTGATTATTTCCCTGTATGTGCTTGCTTTCCATGTCAGGAAATTGTACAGTTTTCTTTTGAGCACTCTCTTGACTGTCTTGTTGAACTCTCCTGCCTGTTCTTCAACGACTTTTTCTATCTCTTCGACAGTTCTTGGGTGTATGTCAAAAAACAGGTCTGGCAGCGCTGAAAACTGGAGCTGTTGGGCCATCGTGAATAAGTTGCTTCCTGTCCTTTGTCCGCCCACGACTCCATCCACTAAATCAACCCACAGCCCTTTCAATGCTGTCAGAGCAATATCGCTTTTTTTCTTGTCTTTTGAGTCAGAGTCCTCATAATATCTTATTCTCTCATCGATCCACCTTAATTCTCTGACTAGCTGGAACATGTCTTTGATCATCTTTCCTATTGTTGCAAGATACTGCCCTACTTTATCCTGCGCAAGCCCTAGTTTTTGGGCTGCAGCTCCATAAAAGCTGCTGTGTTCTGCTGCAGTGAACACATCTATTATCTTATCCACATGATTGTAGCCCCAGTCCGCCAGTTCATGCATGCAGAAATAATAATAAGGCTCTACGCTGTTGTTTTGGCTCTCAATTGTTATCGACCATGTATTTAATGGTTTTGGCCTGTCCAGCAGCATCACTTGGTATTTTGAGAACTCTTGTTCTTCGTGGTCTGCATGGTTTTGAAGGTCTTTCAGTTTTTTCTCTGCTATTTTTTTCTTGGCCTCATCTTTGCTTTTTATATCTTTCTCCCATTTCCTGATGAGTTTTCTTCTCTCTTCAGGAGTCTTTGGGTATAAGCTTTTATACTGGCTTTTAATGAATCCATAGATGATGAGCCTTTTGCTGCCTTCAGTCATATTGCACCTCTTTTATTGCTGTATTGAGGATTTAACTATTTAAAGCTTTTCTGTATTGAGCGGCATCCCCCTAATGCAACAACCAAATCTGCTATTTAAGAGACTCATAAAAACTCTCACTTTGTTAGCTTATCTGATTTTGACAGAAATCTTTTTATATAAGTGGTTCAATATTGAACCATATGGTTCAGAAAAAAGACAATCTGGAATTGGAAATTGTAGAGTCATTATTGAAGAAAAATAACCATATCAGAGGCATCGCCAAAATCCTAAAAGCTCCGCATTCCACTATCTTAAGAAGACTGAATAACCTAAAAAAAGAAAATGTGGTTGACTCAAGAAAAGAAGGAAAGAATAAGATTTTTTTCTTAAAAAAGAATCTTATTTCACAGACGTATATTCTGCAAACAGAATTATTCAAGTTGACAAAACTATTGAGAAGCTATCAGAAATTAAGCATCATCCTTGAAGAGATCCTAAAAAAAACAGATGCAAGATTGATTATCTTATTTGGTTCTTATGCTAAAGGGCGGGCAAAAACTGACAGCGATATTGATATCTATATAGAAACAAAAAGCAGAAAAGTGAAACAGACTATCGAAAATATCCACTCAAAGATCAATGTTAAGATAGGAGAGTTCTACCTTAAATCCCCGCTGATCAAAGAAATCATCAAGGATCATATAATCATAAGAGGAGTTGAATTATTTTATGAAAAACAGATTTCTGAATAAACTGAAAGAAGAAGGAAAACTGGAATTGGTTGAGCCTTCAGAAAACATCTGTAATTCTTACACTACTAAGTCGTCTGATTGCTTGAAATCAGCTAAATTATTATTGCAAAACAACCTTTTTGAGAATTCAATAAGTATGTCTTATTATGCGATGTATAACATCCTTCTTGCACTTTTGTTTAGAACTGGCATAAAATGCGAGAACCACAGCGGCTCAATCATTTTACTGAGAACCATTTTTGAAAGGGCTGATCTGTACAATCTAATTGCAAATGCAAAGAAAGAACGGATTGATAAGCAATATTATATTTCAACAGAAAAAGACGCAATCACTAAAGAAATCGCTGATGAATTGCTGAATCAGGCTGAGGATTTTGTTCTAGAAACAAGGGTGATCATCAAAAAACTGGGTGAGGACTCAATTAACAAGTTTAGAGAAGCATTAAGAGCTGTTTAGCAGGAAGTGTCAGTCGCATTTGGCGTTAATCAGCTCGGTTTTCAAAAAAACTTTTATACTTGCTGTTTTTTTCCCTGTTTATGTTTGATTTTAAGGAATTGAAAGGGGTGGACTCTGAGATCTATGATGTCTTAAAGAACGAGTTAAAGAGGCAGAGGGATGTCATTGAGCTTATCGCTTCTGAGAATATTGTAAGCAAGGCTGTTCTTCAGACCATGGGATCATGGCTGACGAATAAGTACAGCGAGGGTTATCCTAATAAGAGGTATTATGGTGGGAATGAGTTTATTGATCAATCAGAGCAATTAGCTATTGATAGGGCTAAACAATTGTTTAATGCTGAGCATGCTAATGTTCAGCCTCATGCAGGAAGCCAGGCTAATTTTGCTGCTTACATGTCTGTCCTTAATCCTGGAGATACTATTCTCAGTATGTCTTTGGCTCATGGAGGGCATCTTACTCATGGCCATCCTGTCAATTTTTCTGGGAAACTGTTTAATTTTGTGCATTATGGTGTCAATAAGAACACTGAGTTGATTGATTTTGATGAGGTAAGAAGGCTTGCTTTAAAATATAAGCCTAAGATGATTCTTGCTGGTGCATCAGCTTATCCGAGGTATATTGATTTTAAGGCGTTCAGGGATATTGCAGATGAAGTTGGTGCTTATCTTATGGTTGACATGGCTCATATTGCTGGATTGGTTGCAGCAAAAGTCCATCCAGATCCTGTCGGTGTGGCAGATATCGTGACTACAACCACTCATAAGACTTTAAGGGGCCCAAGAGGCGCTTTAATCCTGAGTAAGATTGAAGATAGGTTTGGTAAGGATGGTAAAAAGAATCTTGCTCAAAAGATTGATTCAAGTGTTTTTCCTGGTATGCAGGGGGGTCCTTTAGAGCATATCATTGCTGCCAAGGCTGTTGCTTTCAAGGAAGCGATGTCTGATGATTTCAGGAAATATCAGGAGCAGGTCATAAGGAATGCAAAGGTATTGAGTGAGGAGTTGCAGAGTTATGGCTTTCGTGTCATCTCTGGTGGGACTGATAATCATCTTATTCTGATTGACGTCACTTTCAAAAACACAACTGGCAAGGTTGCTGAGACTGCGCTTGATAATGCCAACATCTGTACTAATAAGAACATGATTCCTTTTGATACAAGAAGCCCTTTTAATCCCAGCGGTATCAGGCTGGGTACTGCTGCTGTCACGAGCAGGGGCATGAAAGAGTCTGATATGAAGCAGATCGCTTATTGGATCAACAGGATTGTTGATAACGTGAAGTCTTCCAGTGTTCAGAAGGCTGTAAAGCAGGAAGTTCTGGAGTTCTGCAAGAGCTTTCCGATCTATGATGGGATTGAATTATGAGTTGATCATGTAATTAAAGTTATATGGAGGTGAAATCTTTGGATAACAACAAAAAATTAAGTGATCTTGGAAAGATTGTTGATAAAGAAAACTTAGATTATAACAAGGATGTTTGTGTTGAGCATGGAGGGATTTTCGCTCTTGATTATTCGCGCAATCATGGGCCTGTGACTCGTTATGTCTTTCTTTGTCCTTTTCCTGGGGAGTGCGAGTATAAGCATCAGGAAAAATTGGATGATGGCAGGCTTGGCGATGCTTATTGTCGACTGATTTATGAGAAACTTTCAGATGTCCTCGGAATTAGTTTTCCTGCAAAGAAAAATTAGTTTTTCAGTTTGTTTTGGGCTTTAGTCATTATTTTTTCGCAGAAATATTTTTCTTAACTTTTTGAAGATGCTTTCCTTGTATTTGCACTCAAGATAAGCAACGCCTTTCTCTATGACATCGCCGTCTTCGTCAATATCAGGCTCAACAACAAAGTTGCTTAGGCATCCCAGATAGGGGCATCTTAATTCCCCCTTCTTTTTTGCTGCAAGCTTTCTAATGTTTGTCGTATAGAATATCTCGCTCTTAAGGCAGACTACATACCCCCCAATGCTCATTGCGTATTTCGGTTTTCCATCTTTTAAGCAGTCTTCCAGAGTTCCTTTGTTGTTTTCTTCACTCATCCCTGCATGGATTCTGATTTGATTTAAAAAGTTTTTCAGTGGATGTGCGGATTCCCTCTTCCTGACATTATTTTGAGTGATTAGCAAAGTTCATTTTCTTTTGTTGTACTCTTATGCGCCTTGACAATGTCATTAGTGCTTGATAACTTACTCAGTTTAGAATCATTTCCTTTTGTTAAATTCTTGTGCGCCTTCTGGGCGCAGTTCTATAGTGTGGCAGAGTTCTCTGTTTCAATAATCTGTTGAATTTTTCTTAATCTCTTTCTTGCAGTTAAGATTTTCTTTTCATCGAGACTTGCTCTAAGTTCTGGCTTTTTTCCAAAAAAAATCTGCCAATAAATCTACGATTTCTCTCTCAGAAAAAAACAACCACAAATATAAGTCGCGTCCAAACAGGACGCCTAAAGTTCAACTCAAAAGTTTTCTACCCCTGCTCATCACTCTCTTTCGCGTGCTTCTTGTTCAGCCAAAGAATTATTCGCCCTGTTCCTTTAATCCAGCTTAATCCTTGTATGATCTATTATTATCTCTGTTTTCTTCTTTCTCAAAATCATGTTTGCTATCGACCATATTATTATTGCTCCAAACCCTATTGCAGGAACTAATAAAATGCTGGCGCATACTAAATAATTTGTTACCAGAATCAATCCTTGCAAGGTTGTGAGGAATTTTGCAGTGGCCTCAAACCATCTTACTCTTTTGTAATTGTAAATATTTATCGTCTCTATGAGCATCAGCACAAACAATATGAAGAACAAAGCATAGGCTGTCACTGTTGTTGTCACGCATGCACCAAATGTTGGCAGTGTTTTTGCGCAATCTTCTGGGCAATTCTCTTCTGTCTCTCCTATTCCGCATAACCCATTTCCGCAAGCGCAGTTAGCTGGCTTTATTGCTTTTCCTGCGCTGACTTTCTTGCCTATCAGATAGAACGTATCACCTTCTTTTGCTTCATCAATCTTGAACTTAACAAACTGGTTTTGTCCTGCGAGTGGTTTGTCAAACTCTTTATATCCTTTACTAACTGCATAACTGATCACTCTTCTTGCTGATGGCCTGTCTTTGAGTTCTGTGTGCGTAAGGGGTAGCTCATAATAGTTCTTGCACTTATCATTGATGTAAGAATCTCCTATGTGTTGCGCGCTTTTTATTGTGACTATTCCATCATTAGGCTCTGTGAAATACTTTGCGTTGAAGTTATAGCTCTCATCTCCTGCCAGCACTATGTATTCCGGACCTTGTATCCTGTCCACTAACCTCCCATAAGTTATGTCCCGCATTATTGCTTCTGGCAGTTTAAAGAGCGGCTGGTCTGGTTTTGTTTTTATGAGATGTTCCAACAGGTTCTCATACACTTCTGCGACTGGAGAGCCTTCATTCGGCGTGCCTATCAGTATAACTCTCTTGATTTTGTTCGTTATTTCTGTTTGGCCATTCTCTGCTAGCTTCTTTAGAGTTTCTTGTGTTACTAATCCTCCTAAACTATGCGCAACTATGCTTATGTTGCTGAATTCATTTGAGTGGATTATTATCTGTTTTGCCAGGTATTCTGCTGTCTTATCCACCCCTAAACTCATTGGGTAGCCTAGACTCCATGCCTGCCAGGGTTGTTTTGTCTGCTTCAGATCCCTTACGAGTGAATCAAATGCGTCAGGGTTTCCGCCTAATCCTGGCACTAGAATTATTGCTTCTGTTGTTGTGCCTGAGTATTTTCTTTCAAATGTCGGGTGTTCTCTTGCTTTTGTTCTTATTCCGTACGCAGCAAATGTTGCCTTATTGTTTATGTCTAATAATGGGCTTATGTCAGTAATGTTTGCTATCACAATTTTGTTTGTTTTGTCTGTGCTGCTTTCTTGTTTTTCCCAGCCATTTATTGTGAGCGCATATATTGCTATGCTGTCTTCATCAACATTTTCATAATTCAGGTAAGGCATTTTTATTTCTGCAAATGTTATCTGTCCTGTTAATGGTGTTTCAAGCTTGTATATTACTGGCCCTCCTGTCAGGACAAGGTTTGTGTTTCTTGGGTAAGGTATTGGGCGCTCTATTGGTTTTCTTATTGCTTTGATTGTCTTTCCTGCTTTGTGAAGCCTGAAGAAGAATCCTTTTTCTCCTTTTGGCTGGCTTGTTGTCGCTGCTCCTGTTATCTTGCTTGTTGTTTTTGCTGCAACTCCTGACCCTGAGTCTTTCTTTTCTTCTGTCCCTTCAATCCTAAATATTCCTTGTCCTGCTGCTTTAACATTCTTTTCAGGCAGGATGTATTCTTTTATTCTTTTCAGTTCTCCTGAGATTATTGATTTTATGTCATGACCGAATACACTGATTCCTTCTGTCTTTCTTGTTGTTGTGTATGGCCTGCACTCGCCATTCCTGCATCTCACTACAAAAATGTCTTCAAAATCATCAGGCACTATCAAAGTGAACTCTTGCTGTTTTCCTTCTGTGATTATCTTAAAAGGATTGCCTATCTGTTCAAACCCTTCAGGCACTTCTTTTAGGGTTTTTTCTATTGTCTTTATCTTGCTTGGCGTTTTTCCTGTAAAGAATGCCACATCTGACTCTTGAGTGTCTCCTTTTGTGAAGAAGCCTGCCCCACTCATTATTGCGTTTCCAAATACTGGCATTATGCAATCATCATCAATGATTCCGTTGCAATCATCATCTATTCCATTGCATAATTCTGTTGTCGGAGTTATTTGGCCTTTGCATTCTGTCCATTCTCCATTCTCGCATTTTCTTGTTCCTCTGTGGCATTTTCCTATGCCTTCTGTTTCTTGTGGAGCGTCATAACAGATCATTTCCAGGCCTTCATCTATCTGGCCGTCGTTGTCATCATCAATTCCATTGCAGGCTTCTGTTTTGCTTTGTTCTCCACAATCAATTATATGATCGCAATTATTGTCTAACCCATTGCATTCCTCTTTCTTTGGAAGGACTTCTCCTTTGCATTCTCCCCACTCTCCTTTTTCACAAGTCTGTAATCCTGCTCGGCAGATTCCTATGCCTGCTGTTCCTTCTGGCCCTTCATAGCAGTATCTTGTCATTCCGTCTATTTTTCCATCGCAATCATTGTCTTTTCCATCACAGACTTCTTGTTCTGGTGTTTTTGCATTCTCGCAGTTGCCCCAGATTCCTAAAGCAGTGCATGTTTGTGTTCCTGCTTTGCATATGCCTTTGCCTAATGTCTCTTTTGGCCCTGGGTAGCAGGGTTTTGTTTCTCCTGGTGTGCAAGTGAATCCATTGTCTATGACTCCGTCGCAGTCATTGTCTTTGTTGTCTTTCACTTCTTGCTGAGGACCTTTCATTCCTTTGCATTCTGTTGACCATCTTCCCTGTTCGTTGCATTCTATGTACCCTTTCCTGCATTCTCCTATGTTATTGTAAGGGTTTATTTCTGGAGGACATGGTCTTCTGTCTCCTGGCGTGCATTCCTCGCTTAGTGTGATTTGTTTGCATGAGCTGGCTGCTGTTTTCCAGTCTATCATAATGTCCTGCACATCTATTGGGTTCTCGCAGGTTTCTCCTGTTTTCACCCAGCCTTTTCTTGTTGTTGTCTGCTCGCTTGTCTTGGCCGCATTAAAGCCTCCTTTTAGTGCTTGCCTCACTGCTGAAAGAGTGCACTCGCATTTTGCTCTTAAGCAATAAGCTGGACTGCCTATTCCTTTTGGATAAGTTGGCCAATAGCTGTAACAGCTTCCTGTTGTTGTTCCGCAATCAAACAGTTTTCCTTCCTGCAGTTTTCCTTGCTGGCAGCATTGTTTCACTACAGGGTTTTCTGTCACTATAAGGCCTCCTTTTCCATCACAGCAGGGATTTTCGTCTTTTGTTAAAGGTATGATTTCTCCTGAAGCTGTCAATCTTTCGCAAGGCCCTGGTTTCTTGATTGGCTCTGGTTGTTTGATCTTGAACTGCAAACCTAATTTTGCCTGGAGAAATAACTGCAGGTTCTGCAATCCTTGATTCTGGAATTTTATCAGGATAATATTCTTGTTTGAGACAAAGAGTTTTTCCAGTTTTTTGCCTGCCATCTTTTCCAGGTCTTCCTGGAAGAACACTAAGAGCTTATCACCTGACTTCAGTAAGGCTATCTTTTTTCTTATTAAGAAGCCTGTTAATACCTCTAATCCTTCAGGAGATAATTGTTTTGCATAATACATTATTTTTTCTTTCTTTTTTTCATCAGGATAAGCAGGGTTTGCTGAGCTTGTTATCGCATTCTGTATTGCTGTCCTGTTTCCTTTGTTTAGCATCAAGTATTTCTGGAATAATCTTATTCTTGCTGCTGAGTCCTTGACCTTTTCTATGATTCCTTTCAGGCTTTCTGCTGCTGCTTTCCTGCTTATTTCCTTGACAGAACACACTGCGCAGATTGTTATTTTGTTGTTTTTCAATGTCACTTGTTTTATCAAGCCATTTGGTCCTATCACTTCATTATAGCCTAAGTCCCCCACCAACCAAAGCACCAAATTATCTTCATTTATATCTTCTTTTATTTCATCGAGAGATTTTTTAGTGTAACTACGATAGTATTGAATTAAATAAGCAACCCATTGTTTTAATAGCTTCTTTTGCTCATTTAATTTTTCTCTGCATAATTCTATTTCGAATATACCTTTTGCCTGTGCTTTTGACTCATCAAGCAATTGTATGGTTTGTTTCAGATATTCAAAGATTTCTTTCTTAGCAGTAGTTATTCCTTTCGAGAAATCAACAGAATATATCTTCTCTTCTGTCTGAAAGATTCTGTTCGCCAAAATTTGCTTTAGGATATCGTTCAAATC
>Ga0164318_10006881_pt1 | contig 11022 bp, 4 predicted proteins | sample GuaBasSedimGuay9_FD_113734 | JGI IMG/M metagenome (GOLD analysis project Ga0164318, IMG submission 113734) | Subseafloor sediment microbial communities from Guaymas Basin, Gulf of California, Mexico - Guay9, Core 4571-4, 0-3 cm | ecosystem: Environmental > Aquatic > Marine > Hydrothermal vents >...
AAGTTTGCAGTAAAATTAAATGATAATCTAGGGCATGATTTAGGCTATCAAAAAGGTAAAAAATCTTATAACGTTAGTGCTTGGGTACAATTCTGGGCTAAAGAATGGTCTAATAGTTGGGGTATTGAAACAGGTGCTAAGACTATTGAATTACCCGAAGGTTTCATTTCAAATTATTTAGTTGAAGCGAAATTATATGACCCGTTAGCTTATTATCCAGAAAGTAACGGAAATTATACGGAAAACTCTAATTGGGACAGTAGGTTCGAGAGAATATTTAATATAAGTCCAAATGACAGACCTGAGGTCAATATAACTCATAAATTATACGGCCCAATCGAGAGCGGATCAAATATTTTCCCAATAACACTAAACTTCACACAACAAAATTTTGCAAAAAGTATTAGAGTTAGGATTGAAGCTTGGGACAGTTTTGTCAAAGATAACGGTAAAATGGGCGATATATGGTATAAAGATAATTATCAAGTAGAAGGTGTTCCTCAAAAAGTTGATAACATTCCAATGGTAAATGTTACAATGGTCTATATTGACTTAGAAGGTAATATAAACTTGAATGTCACAATTCGGCCAAATACCTATCTAAGAGAATTCTTCTTAAACATGACTCAGAAATATGCACTTGGATATTTAGATAGGATATCCATTTCTGCTGATACAAATGATACCAATTCGAAAATACTAGCTCGTATTGGTATTTTCCCGATGAGGTCTACAATGACATGGAACTTAAATACGACTCCACCTAAGACAAAATCTCTAAAGATTGGAATGACTGATTTGCTAGGATATAACCAGAGCTACATAATAATGTACTACTTCAATTTTCTATTGACGCCCGAATTTGTAGTTGATGCTATAAGCTCACACCGAATTGAAACACTTTACTTCCGATTTGTTTGGACTACTAAGGAAGGTACTTACGAAGTAAGACCATCTAGTGGCCCAGAAAAAGGAATTGCAACAACTACAGCGGTAGCAGTAAATATAGCACTATTTTAATTTAAATAACCTGATCAAAAACTTTAAAATCTCTTTTTTTATTTTTTTATTAAATTGATTCAGTGAGTAAAATTCTCATTTTAATTACATATTAGATTTAATATTCAATTAATTATAAAATTAAACACAAAAAGTTATTAAATACATTTATACCAATCAATTTATTTATGATAATAAGAACTCTATATAAATATTAATCCATTTAGGTTGATCGTAAATATGGTAAAAATAAATAGTAGAATGGTATCAACTTTTTTTTTAATTTCAATTCTTATGATTTCGATTTATTTACCTTTATTTCATTTAGAAAAATTACAATATAATAATCAATCCCATCAATCTAATCAAGCAACTGATTTTAAGTTAATAAAATCAGAAAATAATTTTGCCAATATTTATTTCAAAAAGTACCCCAATTTTTTACCAATGAAAATCTTAACAGTAATTAGTGGAGATGAGTCCTCTTACTTTAATAAATTTTTATATTTAAGTTCAATTCCCATTTCTATTTACAAATTTCAAAACAAAACATTTTTAATGCCACAGATTTATGGAAAGCAAACTAGTTATAAAAGTTATTTTTTGGAAGATTGGAAACAATATTGCGATAAATGGGGTGGAATAGACGAAATACTTTATTTAGGAAATGTAACTGATCAAGAAATAAATTATTATAATACATTATCGGGTATTACAGGTTCTGACAATACTATTTTCAATTCAACTGATTTATTCAATATTACAAGTTCGATAGCTCGGTTTTTTTGGTATAAACCAGATACTGTAATTTTAGCTTTTGCAAATATGACGTTCCAAGGACCATATAAAACGACAATTAATGAGAATAACAGTTTAAATGCTAATAGTTATCAGAATATCATTAATGAGTGGACAATAAACGATACGACAAACGTTTATTCATCGCTCAATATTTCATTAGATACAGGTGCTTATTATTTTACAATAAATGATTCTAATTCTTTTATAATGAAATTAATGGGAAATACGACTGATGGAAAAAATTGGGTTTATGACACAAATTTGGACACATATAATAAATGGGTATTTTTTCCAAAGGTAAAATATCCGGGAAATATGTCTGAATGGAAATTAGAAATAGTAAATAGGTCTAAATTGAGTAATATTAAATATAAAATAGTTGTAAGTAATATTTCCTATTATGAGAAACCAATTATAATTTCTGATAATTATAAGACGGTAAATATCAATTTAACTTGGACACCAAAATCGAATGAAGATTTAGATTTATGGGTCATTTCTCCGCGCGGTCAGTTAATTAAAGGTCCTGTAATCCCTTCATTTTACCAGAATCCTGTAATGAATGAATCAATATCACTTCATTATCCTGAAACTGGGAGTTGGAAAATACTAGTAACGGGTAATCAAAATCAGACAATTCCATTTAATATTTCTATTGAAATGGAAAAAGAAAATAATTATTTATTAAATTGTATTGAATCTTCAAGTAATGGTGCTGTTCTATCATCACTTTTAAATTATCCAATGTTATATTTAAATAATAATTCAGTTCCCAATAGTACAATTGACGCAATAAAATATTTTGGTGCAAATAAAAGTATAATTCTAAGCCCAAGACAAAAAATTCCAACTAAAATATATAATGAACTTAAGAATGCTGGTATAACATATTTTGAAAACCTTACAACAGAATCGAAAATAATTAATAAAATAAAATCTATTAGTTCTGAGCCTGATTTTGTAATTACTTCAAGCTCAAACGGAAATTTTGCACCTGCATCTTATTTAGCTGCTTTTCATGGTGCTCCAATAATTCTATCTGATAATAAAACATATAATATCCATCAGAAATCCCAGGATACTTACTCACAATTAGTGAAGAGTGTTTTACAAAATCCATTTGGGAGAGGAACTCTTAATCAAAGTGTGCCTGTTTTTAAAGATATGGTAAACCTTTCTGATACTTTCTATAATTGGCTTACTGCAATGAATGCCAGTTATCCAGAAAAGAAGACCATAATAATTGTTGAGCCTCTTGATGAATTATCACCGACATTTGATAGGGCTATCCTTGGAAAATCATTAGTAGGAAGGTTTGGGAGTAAATCTAGTGATGAAAATTCTATATTAATAATGAACAATATTTATTATCCTATTTTATCATTTCTAAATTTAACAAAAGAATACGTCCCATCGACCCTTAATTTACCACCCGAACAGAATTCTACAATAACGCAAATAAATTTAACCGCTAGAAATTTCTCTAATACTATAAATGCAGTTCGGTATAACGATTCAATTTATCATTCTTATTCAAATTTTCCTAATGGATCAATTATTATGGCTTATGCCTTAAATCTCTCTAATTACAATATCGCAATTGATAATATCACTTCGATAAATATAACTGTAATTGCAAAATTAAATTATTCGGACGCTTCAATTATAAAAGCAGGCTGGGCTATTTATAATTGGTCTTTAAACGATATACAATATATTAATACGACGATTTTTAATTCTACTACTGATAAATCTGATTATTATAACATTCCCGCATCTCAAATTCATAATTTCTTAAATAAAAATCAACATAACAGGTCTGAATTATTTTTCATCATAAATGTATCTTATGGTAACGTATCACTTGAAGTAAATTATATAAACTATCAAATTAATTATCAACGGTTAATTAACAGACCAAATTCTTTATCAAGTTCTCTTAATTATTATCATAATTTCTCTATTAATAATAATTTTTACAATTTCTCAGAATATATCCCCCAGAATTTATCCAAATATAATTTTTATAATGAAAATCATACTGGAAGTAATGAGATTATTAATTTGTTAAATAATATTGGTTTTTGGTATTATTCGGGTGCAATAAAATTTGACAATATCCCGTATTCTGATAACAGTTCGATTCTGTTTACAAACGTAGATGGATGGCGTGGATACAACAATGGTGGAAATCCCAACGATCCCGATCCCACGCACCAAAATTTCATATTTCCAAGTGTTGGACTTCAAGATTGGAAATCTAACCAATATATAGATAGTAATTTAAACAATATACATTCAAAGTTCATTTTAATGCAGTCATCTTTTGCTGGGTCAACTAAAATACCCCAAACCTTATTACTTCACGGCGCTACCAACATTATTTGCAATATCCGAGCAAATAGTCCCGGATATTCTGAATTCTTAATCTATGATGCTATTCAAAATCTTTTAAAATACCAAAATTATACAATTGGTCAAGCACTTTTGTCTGGCATTAATAAAACAAGCCATATGTATTCATTTAATTGGAAGCAAAATATTACCGAATTGAGTGGATTTTCAAATACTACAGAAGATAGTTTACAGTATATTTTATTTGGAGACCCTGAAAATATTTTAATAAATCAAAATATGACTGAAATAATGCCTGGAAATTATAGGCCATTGGTACATGCATTTTTAAATTATTCGTATAGAGACAATATATATATTAGACAGACCAAACCATTTGGGCCATATTTAGATGGAAATGGTCAATTATGGGCATCAATCACTGATTTTGATTCTAATCCAATTATATATGTAAATTTAACTAACACAGATTTAGGTGCAAATCCATTGGCTGAATTCTATTATCAACACCATTATATCCCGTGTTATAAAAAATCTGGTGGGAATGAATTACATATCTATGGAACGACCTTTAATTACAGGGCAATAACAATTTTTGATAGACATTGGACTCCCGGATTTACTCGAGAATCTTTAGGATGGAAAAATGCGGTCTGGGGTATTTATGACCAAGATGTTAATTTTAGTGTTCATAGTTCATTTTATTTAAGGAGTAACCCTCCGTTTTTAAATTATTTTGGCCCTCTATCAAACACTACAAGGTTCCTTTTAAATACAACCGGCATAAATGATACTACTACTTTTGAAAATATAAGTCATCAAACTGGAAACCTTCATGAAAATATCTGGCGAGTCAATAACACTTTTTGGGTTCGTATAAAAGCTATAGAAACCGATCAAGATCCACTTAAACATATAAATAATGAATTAAATGTGACTTTATTAATCTCTCAAAATTTCTCATTGTCTTTAGAAAATTGGTCAAAAATTACGATGCACAACGAAACTCAGCCTAGTCCATATAACCCATATCAAGCAGAATACGGTATTTGGAATGCAAGTTTCAATTTTAAAGGTAATAAAACCGGTAAATATTGGTTTGCAATTATTTTAGAAGATGAATGGGGAGAGAAAACTTATTATAAAGATTACGATGATTGGTATTTCTATGTTAATAATTGGCTTCCTGAATTTAATTATAAAATACCGTCCCCAACTAAATTAAACACAACACAATTACACCGCGTTAATGAAACCCTAGAAATAAATGTCTCTGTGTTTGACAGAGATGGATATCCAGGCGTAAAAAATGTTTCATTTCTATTAAATAACTCTTATGGTGAACAAATTTGTTTTCCAATGTCTGATATTTCCTCAGTCGGATTAAACTGGTCAAGTAATTATACATTCTCTCAATTTAATAGAAGTGGCGAATGGAATTTATATTTTATAGTAGTTGATTATGATAATGCATCTCGGACATTAAATTCTTCTATCATAATAAATGTTTCTAACTGGGCACCTGAACATCCGTATAATTTATCAGTACTAAATTTATCTACCCATTTATCGCAATCATATTTATATAGAAATCACTCACTACTGCTGTTAGCGAATGCAACTGATATTGATATAGCAAATAGAACATCATTACTCAAATTATATGCTTTTATTAGAGCCCCGAACAAAACAATTTATAAAATGTTAATGAATTACAGTAAAAATTATTCACTTTGGATAGTCAATTTTACACCTGCAATTGATTTTATAACTGGTAATTATACTTATTTCGTAGGAGTAATTGATGAAGTAGGAGCTATGAGTAATTCAACTGAAACTATAAATATTAGCATATTAAATAATAAGCCCATAATTAATCAAATTCAAGTCTGTGTCGGGGTAGATAGACTTCCTAGTAATCAATTAAATGTAGGAATTGATTTGGTCATAAAAGGCAATGTATCTGACATTGAAGGACTGCAGAATATCACTGTTGTGATTGAAGACAATTTTGGTAACTCCATAAACCTAACTCAAATATTATCTGGTCATTTCTCTAATATACAATTAGTTTTTAATGACTCTTTCTATTCAAATCTCGAAATACATAAAGTCAATGACTGGAAGATTTACATCACACTATACGATAATGATGGTATTAAGACTATCAACTTTAATTTAAATGGCGAAAAATTAAATGAAACTACAATTCATATTATTCCATATAACCCTCCAATAACTTACAAATTTCCTTATGCACTCATTATTGCTATTGCTATTATTATGATCGCTGTTATTGCCACTTACTTGGTCTATAAGAATATTCATGAAAGAAAAGTAATTGTACCTGCTCAGGATATCAAACGTATTATCAAACAGATCTCACAAGAAGAAAAAGTTAAAGAAGAAGAGGAAGAAGAAATAAAACCCGAGGAAAAAGAAAAAATAGAAGCAATTAGACCAAAAGAAGAAGTCCCCGTTAAACTCTCGCTTGAAGAAATCGAAGAAATTCAAAACTCTATTAAAGATAATTTAAAAACAATTAAAATTGCAATCGAAAAGGAACAATTTAAAAGAGTAGCCGAACTTTATCGATATATCGCTAATCTCTCGGTAAACATCAATAAACATCACATGGCTAGCGTATTTCTGGATAAAGCTAAAGAATATGATGAACTAGACAAACTAAGTCCAAAGAAAAAGAAAACCTGGAAAAAACCAAAAAAAGAAGTTGAAGAAGAAATTATTGCTAAACCGGGAGAATTAACTCAAGAACAATTTGAAGAAATTAATTTGGAGATCGGGTCAATAATTAGAAAAGCTAGAGAAGCATTGCGAAATAATGAACTTGAAAGCGCTATTGAACTATATCAATATGCCTCTAAACTTGCACTGAGGATCAATAATAGACGAAAAGCAAACATATTCTCTAAACGCGCTAAAGAAATTATGAGAAAATTAGAAGAAGAATAATTTTTAAAGCATCATCTTGATCTTTAATAATTGAAAATAATTCTATTTTATTTTCTAAAAACAATCTATTGTTTATTGATCGAATATGGCAATATTTAATCTAAATAAAATAAAAGTAATATCTTTTGACGCTTTTAATACCTTACTAAATGATAAAAATTCCCACCCAATTGCTTGTCAACTTATTTTAGACCATTTCAATAAAAAAGACATTAATGTAGATGAATTTCATAAAGAATGGGATTCTCTAATAAATGATGGGTGGAGAAATCTTAATAACAAAGACCAAAAATTTCTTACTCAAAAAATTTTCTTTTTAAAAGCAACAAAAAAACTATTTAATAAATACAAATTACAAGGCGACCCAAGTTATGCACTTAAAATATGGTTTGACCTTTTAAATGATATTGAATTATTTGCAGAAGTCCCTGAAACTCTCGATAAAATTAAAAATAAAGGTTATAAAATTGTTATTTCTTCAAATATCGATAATGATTTTCTTTATGATAAATTAAAAAAATTTAACATTCAGAATAAATTTGATCATATCTTTACCTCTGAGAACCTTCAAGCATATAAACCTAATAAAATCTTTTTTAATAAAATTCTTGACAATTTAAATATTAATCATAACGAAATCATTCATGTAGGAGACTCACAATTTGCTGATATTTTCGGAGCTAAAAATTCTGGTATTTATGCCGTATATATCAATCGAAAAAACAGAAAAATAAAAGAAAATATCCCAAGTCCTGATTTGGAAATCAATAATTTGCATGAATTACTGAACTATTTATGATCTAAAAGATTAAGTAAAGTTTATTGGTTAATTTAATTCACATCAGAAAATAATGAAAAAAAGGAAAATATTATTTAGAATAAAAATAAATATTTATATTTAATCAAGTTGCTCTGCTAATAATCGTTTTACAGCATCTATCCTTGTTTCTTCTCCAATCTGTTCAACATTTTTCAGTGAAATTGCTTCTTTTGGACAGAATATTATACATTGGGGCTCTTTTTTACCGACCTCTGGATCAATAAATTCTTCCTTCATATTTTCGCATAAATCACATGCTATGGCAATTCTTGAATCTAAATGGATCGTAATCACACCAAATGGACAAGCTCTTACACAAAATCCGCAGCCTGTACATTTGTCTTTATCGATAATTATTGACCCTTCTTCATCTTTTTCAATGGCATTTTCCATACAAGCCCGAATACAAGGGGCATCTTCGCATTTTTGACATGACAATGCTATATTTACAATTGGTTCTATTCTAACGCGGTGTATTCTTGTATTTAATGGATTAAATTCTCCATCATGAACAAATGAACATACTGCTTCGCAGATTTCGCATCCAGTACATAAATTTGGATCTACAAAAATAAACCTATGAAACTTTTTACTAGCACTCATTTTTTATTCGCCCTCGCTTTATTCATTTCATCAATTACAAAATCCAATTCAAGTTCTTTTAATTTTTCATCAGTAGGTATTCCTGTATCTTCATCCCAACCTCGAGCTTTATAATATCCAGTGAGAAGTTTTTGAAATCCATCTTCTTTTAGAGTTACTCCTTTTGCAGGTCCTTTTGTATGGGCTTCTTTGAAGTATTTTGGTGGTGGATGGTCGTCTTTTCTTGTCGCACCCTCTCTTATATTGAAACATTTCGATAGAGTTGTAATTGCCTCTGCACGTTTCATCAAATATTCTTCAGTCATTGGAATTCCAGTAACAAGTTCATAAACTTCAGCTAATTCGGCATTCCCTTCATATATACCTCGCGTAAATTTGCAAATTATAAAGCTATCAATTATTGAATATGTATCTTCTAATTTTATAATAGCTTTACCTCGTTCGAGTGGTTTATCATAACCGAACCTATCAAATGTTCCTTTGGCATCAAGTCCATAGGCACCATTCCTTAAATGGCATGCACCTCGAATTGATACACTTTCACCTACAGCAAAACTGCTCATCCCATGTAGATCAAAAGCGGGCAATTCCAAGCCCTTTATGTTCATCCCATAAAAGCTGGCATTCTTTTTACCCATTTCTTCCAAACGTATGCCTGCCATTTTGGTACCATCGCCAAAAATCTTTCCGGCAAACCCCTCTCCTAATGCCATTTCCTTTACAAATCGGACTAAATTTTTAGTCGACCCAAATGGAAGTTCATATCCTAATTCCTCTTTTGTTATAATTCCCAAGTCATATAATTCACAAGCCATCTGAGCTGTAACTCCACCTGATATACCGTCTATTCCTAGATTATCACTTATTTGAATACATTTAAATATAGTTGGCCAATCATAACAACCAGTTCCAGTTCCATATGAATAAACCAGTTCAATATCAACACTAGAAACTATACCAGGATAATCGGGATGTGTTTTTGGAACTCTCGCAAGATGGTCACATGCTATAGGACATCCGGTACAAGCACATTTCTTGGCAACCCATTTTTCATTTAATTCCTCCGGAGTTATAGGACCTTCATCAATTTTTTCCCAAGTCCCTTCTCTATGATTAAATGTAGGCATCATACCAAGTTTATTATATGACGTCAAACCAGCTGGAGTCCCTAAATCTCTATATTTTGAAGTTGCAGGTCCAACTGCTACTTTATTTAATTTCTTTGCTTTTTTATAAAATTCTACTGGGTGTGCAACTTTTACACCTTTTGTCCCTCTAAATACAATCGCTTTTAAGTTCTTAGAACCCATTACAGCTCCCATGCCTGTCCTACCAGCTTGTCTATTTCTATCGTTTGTAATACATGCAATTCTACTCATTCGTTCTCCAGCAGGTCCAATTTCCATGACAGCTATTCTTTGGTCATTAAATTCATTCTTTATTATTTCCTCAGTTTCCCAGCAACTTTTTCCCCAGAGATCACCACATTCTTTTAAATATCGTTCATCGTCATCAATTACTAAATAAACTGGCGTGGGCGATTTTCCCTTAATTACAATTAAGTTAACTCCTGCCCTGCGAGCTTGTGCTGCAATCGAACCGGAACTAATAGACATACCAAAAAAACCTGTCAATGGTGATTTGGCAAAAACGCCATATTTTGAACTTGTTGGGAGTAACGTAGTTGGAAATGGGCCAATTGCCCAAACAAAAATATTATCTGGGCTTAATGGGTCTATGCCTGGCTTCAATTCATCCCATAATACTTTTGCACCAAAACCATACCCACCTATCCAATCTCTGCAGTATTCCTTCGGTATTGTTGACTCTGTAATAGTACCATCTGTCAAATTTACGTCTAATCTAACTTGTGTATACCCCATCAATTTATCTGGTATTGTTATCTCTTTAACTTTGGTTTTACTCATCTTTTTTTCACCTAACATTTAAATAATTCCTTAAAATTGAATATCTACTTTATTTTTCATTATATTTACCATAACTTTTTCCATAAAATAATAAATTTTCATAATTTAATAATCATTAAGAAATTTAGATAATTTAGAGGTATATTTTCATCCTTATTTCACATTAATCTATTATCTTCACAATATATTTTTTTTTGATTTAACTTTATACTTTATCAATTTAAAATTTTTGATTTTAATTATCAAAATTTTTTAATTTCCAATAATTGCCAGAAAATAAAAAATTGTATCTAACTCAAAAGAAGTTAATTTTAAATTGATTTATTATATTACAATTAGATACTGAATAGTTATTTGTTGAACTACCACGCCCTAAAGGGCGATGGATTCGTAATTCATCGAAAATTGCTCTCCGAGGGAGAGTCTCACATCTTCTCCAAACGCACCGACCGTAGTCCCTACGGTAGTATCATTATTCCTAATGATTTTGATATTTTTTTCTCTTAAAATTCTTTTACCCTCTTCTTCAATATTATCAGAAGC
>Ga0164318_10006882_pt1 | contig 11022 bp, 8 predicted proteins | sample GuaBasSedimGuay9_FD_113734 | JGI IMG/M metagenome (GOLD analysis project Ga0164318, IMG submission 113734) | Subseafloor sediment microbial communities from Guaymas Basin, Gulf of California, Mexico - Guay9, Core 4571-4, 0-3 cm | ecosystem: Environmental > Aquatic > Marine > Hydrothermal vents >...
GAGAGGGATGGGAAAAAAATTTCTGAAAGGAAATATGTAGCTATTGAGATTGCAAAAACACTTCCCATTGCCAGTATAAATTTCCTTCTCATACCTCTTCTCAATGCTTCTATAAATCCAAAGATAAAGAAATGGAGAATGGAGACAAATCCAATCATTATGAAAAAGGATGGAATGAAAAAAGGCATGCTTGGGAATGGTGAGAGAAGGAGGCATATTCCAATCAAAAGTTTTGCATCTCCTCCTCCCCAATAGCCAGCCTTCCATATCAGCCATATAAAAAAGCATGCAAATAGCAAAGGAGGAATGAATATCCAGTTGCCCACAAAAATTCTCCATATGCAAATTATGCAACCTACAAAAATCATTGAAAATGTAAGAGCATTTGGTATTTCCTTTGTTTTTATGTCAGTGTAAGAAGCAATTAATGTGCCTGCTAACGCTATCAATGAAGCAAGGAAGTAAATCATGTTTATCCCAATGCAGATGGCTCTTCCCCTCCATGCCAACTTAATCTGGGGCGAATTTTTATGATATGAACTGCCTCAGACGTATCATCAATAATGAGTGCAACTCCTTTTTCTGTTCCAACTTTTTTTATTGCCTCCTTTATTTCTCCCTGCATATAAGTTGGTCTAACTTTATTTAATGCATCTATATCTTCCTGTGCCGTGAGACGATGGCAGATGATTATATCACTATGGGAAAGAACTTCTGGATCGAGGGTGCTTGGTCTTTGTGTAGCCAATATTAAAGAAACACCTGGTTGCCTACCTTGGCGCATCCACTGCTTTATTAATACATCTTTTGAAGGACATTCCTCCATTGGCAAAAATACATGGGCTTCATCAATCGCCATCCATGTTAATGGTATTTCCTCCTTGCTTTCTTTGCCCTCCATCAATTTTTCTTCATATCTTTTTCTTTCCTTTACCCTTTCTTCAAAAATTTTTCTTGCAATTAAGGTAACAATCAATATCTTCAAATCTTCTGAAAAGGAACTTATGTCTAAAATCGTTGTTTTTCCACCTTGCACAATTTTACTTATTGGCAATCCTTTTTTATCAAAGATATTCCATGACTTTGCCATCTGAAAGAAATTTTCTGCTGCTCCCTTTACATCTTCCTTTATTTTCCTAATGTCCTTTATATAATCCAAAATTTCGTCTATTTCATATTCCTCTTTTTCTTCCTTAAGGCAATTTATTGCACTTGCAATTGCAACGCCAACCGGTTCAGTGAGTGAAACGCTAAAAAGCTGGCACCAATGGCTTGGGGAAAGTTCAGATGTTTTTATTAAAAGCATATCTGCATCAATTTTTCTTTTTTTGTACTCCTCAACATTTCCTTGTGAGGAAAAAACTTTTATGGGAAAGCCCCTTGCTTCATAGCCCCATTTTTTTAATAGATTGGCTTCTTTTCTATTTTCATAAAAGGTTGTCCAGAATATGCCCAATGTGTCTATAACAACAACTCCAATTTTTTTTCTAACTTCTTCTTCCAAAGATGCAATTTCCTCAATAAATGTTCCCATTGTATATGATTTCCCGTATCCTCTCTTTCCACAAATTAAAATTACATGCGGTTTTACCCCATCGATGTAGACATTGGAGCCAAGTGATTTGTCGATGGCATAATATCTGCCAACATTAAGTATGCCTTTTTCCTCCCTTTCTCTCCTTCCTAAGACATAAAGTTTTTCAGATATAATTCCCTTCCTCGCCGTCCTCATCAAAAAATATATAGGGGATTAATTGATTAATTTTTGGTATGGAATGCCCTCATTCCATAAGGAAAGAAGGCAGTGTGAGAGCAGCGATATTAAATTGTGAGGAATGCAATGGCTCATCGTCTTTATTGGATAGGGAGTGCAGGAAAAACATTTTTAAAATACTGAGGAAGGAAATAGGCATAAATCGCCTCATTCTCAACCATCCTTTTGTTAAGGTTTTCGACGGCTCTTCTCTCAATTTTTTGAATGATCTGGCATTATTTATAGAGGCAATTCAATCATTTGATGTTTCCGCCATTCCCAGCAAAGGGAAAGGATGTGATTCATGCATGGAAAAAAGAATAGGAAGGCTGCAAAAAATAAAAGAAATTTCTTTGGAAGATCCAATAACTGCTTTTCAAAAGCTTAGAGAAGAGATGGGAAGAAAAAAGCCAAGAATTGTTGGTACGGGTGAAAACAAATGTGATTCATGTAATGAAAAATACAGGCAAATGATTTCAGAATTGTTACAAAAAGGAGAGTTATCAAGGAAAATCATTGGAAAAAGAGATTCATCCTTTTATTACACCTACAAAATACAACCATACGTTCGCCCAATCTTTTTTGATACATATATCCATCTCTCCCCTCCTGCTGATGCTGTATTCATAAAAAAATATGAAGTTAAGAGAAAAGGAGGTCGTCCTCTCAGCGTTTCTTTATATTCATTAGCTACCAGACCAGAAAAATTTTATTTCATTATACCTCCCGAGTACAACCTTCCAATTGAAGAACTACAACTTTTACAAAAAGTTAAAGAAAAACTTGCCCGACATAGACCAAAGGATGCATCTTTCATGGATCCCTTGACATCTAGAGAATATTTTCTGAAATTTGGAAAGGAAACAATCCATGAAATTGCATCAGAGGAAAATATTTCGTTGGATGTAAAAAAACTGGAGCAGCTTGCAGATATTTTTGCGAAATATACCGCAGGCTTAGGAATTTTGGAGGATTTACTTTTGGATAAAAACATACAGGATATATACATCAATGCACCTGTTGAAAATAATCCGTTGCACATAATATGGCAGGGAGAGGAATATACCTCCAATATTTATTTTTCTGAAGGCGACGTGGAGGCAATTTCCTCACGTTTAAGGAGCTTAAGCGGGAGACCATTCTCTGAAGGAGCGCCAATATTGGACATGGGGCTGGAAGCATATGAAGCAAGGGTGGCAGCAATTCAAAAACCTTTGACGCCCAAGGGAGTTGCATTTGCAATAAGAAGGCATAGTTCCCAACCTTGGACTCTCCCAAAATTCATTGAAAATAAAATGCTCTCCCCGATGGCTGCTGGCTTGTTGAGTTTCCTTGTGGATGGGCAGGCATCAATGCTGATAGCGGGAAGCAGGGGCTCGGGAAAAACTTCTTTACTATCTGCCCTCATGCTGGAGATTCCTCAGAGGTACAGGATTCTTACGCTGGAAGATACGCCAGAGCTTCCCATTGATAAACTCCAAAGTCTGGGTTATAAAATACAGCCCCTCATAACCAAGCCAATAACTGCAGGAGATGGTGTTGGCGTAGACCCAAAGACTGCATTGCGCACAGCCCTACGCTTGGGAGAATCTGTTTTGGTTTTAGGAGAAGTTAGAGGGGAGGAGACGAAAGTTTTATTTGAGGCAATGAGAGTTGGTGCAGCAGGTAATTTAATCCTTGGAACAATTCATGGCGCTACAACCAGAGACGTTTTTGAAAGGATAGTATATGATATAGGTGTTGCTCCCACATCATTCAAAGCGACAGATGTTGTTGTTGTGGCAGCACCCATTCGCATTGGAGGGGGAATGGAAAAGAAAAGGAGGGTATTACAAATTTCAGAGATAGTAAAAACAGGATGGGGAAAGGATGTTGACCCTGATAAAATATTTGCTGACATAATGGAGTATGATGCCTCACAGGATAAGCTGATTGCAACTGACCTACTTGACATGGGTCAATCGGAAATCATTGGGAGAATAGCGAGGGAATGGGGAATAGACATTGAAAGGGCAATAGAAAATATTTCCATAAGGGCAAGAATAAGGAAAAAAATGGTCGATTATGGCAAGAAAAATAGCGAATTGCTGGAAGCTCAGGCAGTGAGGGATGCAAACAATGCCTTCTGGATGTTTGTTGAGGAAAGCAGGAGAGAGGATGGTTTTCCAAACTATGAGAAAATAGAAAAGAAATGGATGGAGTGGTTCTCCAATTATGCAAGGATAAAATGAACTGGTTTGAGAAAGGATGTAAATTTGCTTCAAAGCATTTTTCTTGGATTGTAGGTGATGAAAAAAAATTTAGGAAAAAGGCAGAAGCGTCCGTGTCCCAAGAATTCATGGATTCCCTTAACTTTACTGGAATGGACGTTGAGCCTCATGAAATATTACTTTTTTCATATGCTGGAGCCATCATTGCTTTCTTTATTGCCCTCTTTTTGGACATAATTTTATTTGCCATGTTTAAGTTTTCTCTGGGAAATGTTGGAGTCATTACTTTGATTCTAATGCTTTGCATGACATTTGCGTTTCCTATGGCTGCCCTTCAATTTTTAAGTGAGTATCCAAAATCAAAGGCAAGGTACATGAAAATTCATTCCTTGGGAGATATACCAGAGGTTCTAAGTTACATTGTTATGTATCTCAAACTCATTCCAAATTTAGAGGATGGAATCCGTTTTGCCGCCCGTGAATCATCTACTTCCTTAGGCAAGGATTTGAGAAAGTTGTTATGGGATTTGGAAATAAGAGTCTATAGAAGTATAGATGATGCAATAACGGCATTTGCAAACCTCTGGGGAAAATGGAGTGATTATTTAAAAAGAGCTTTACATCTATTGAGGAGCGCTGTAAGGGAAAGAAATGAGAGTGAGAGGACAATTACTTTGGACAGGTCATTGGACATCGTTTTGGATGGGACGAAATCAACGATGCTTTCATTTGCCAATAAACTTCATCAGCCCACCTTAGTCATTTACTCAATAGGAGTAATGATTCCTCTCGCCTTGATTGCAATGACACCAGCCATTTCCATGGTTGGTCCAAAATTAACATTATCTCACATCTTTTTAATTTACGACATCCTCTTACCTCTTTTGTTGTTTTTATACATTCATAAAATTTTACTCTCCAGACCTGCCACATTCAACCCGCCAACAATACCAGCCAGCCATCCTGATGTTGAGAAAATTGACAAAAGAGAAAATTTAATCATATCTTTAATTGCTGGATTCGTTATTTCCCTTCCTGGAATATTTTTCCTTCTTTTGCCTCTTTTTCCAATAAAAGGAGGAATTTTTTCCTTCTTTGTTAAACCTGCTGAAGAAGGTGGAATAAATGCATATTTTCCTGTAACTCTCTTCATTTTATGGGGAATTGCTGCTTTCATCTCCCTCTATTGCCTAAAAACATACGCTCCTTACAAAAAAATTAGGGATGAAATTAAAGAAATGGAGAAAGAATTTGGTGATTCCTTATATGTATTGGGAAAGAGGATAACGGAGGGAAAACCTGCTGAGGAGGCATTTCAATATGCATCTGAAACGCTAAAAGGCTCGAAAATGGGAGAAGTCTTTTCAAGAACTGCCTTCAACTTAACTTCAATGCGCACCAGCACGAAAGATGCTTTATTCAATGAAAAATTTGGCTCGCTCAAACACGTTTATTCTGACAGGATAAGGGCTATAATGCGCTTATTTGTTGAAGGGGTTAAGAAAAGCTATGAAGCAGCTGGTATAGCCATTGTAAAGATAGCAGATCATCTAAAGCAATTGCAAGAAGTGGAGAAGGGGATTAAAAACTCCCTCGGAGTTCTTACATCCACACTTCGCTCCACTGCCTTCATCTTTGCCCCTCTCATAGCAGGGGTTACACTTGGCATTACAAAATTGATTTCATCAGTGTTAAAAACCATAAACTGGGGAGGAATTGAAAATGCTACAGCTACCAATGACATATGGTCAGGCATAAGCAGACCAGTGATGCAAAGCCCTGAATATTTTGTATTGGTCGTTGGCATCTACATCATACAACTCATTTTCTTGCTTACCAAATTCGCCAATGGAATAGATGAGGGAGATGATAGGGTTGAATATATGTATACGCTTGGCAAATCAATGCCTACTGCCATTGCATTTTTTAGCATTGTAACCATAATTTCAATGACCCTATTTCAAGGATTGGCATGAGGGAGCAGGGAACAGAGAGCAAGGAGGAAAAAGGAGAAGTGAGACTCTCCGCTCCCCAAAAGATATAAATTTTAAAATATAAGTTTTTTCCTATAATTTATAAAACAAAAAAAAGAAATATTTATAGGCATTTGAGACATCTCCCATGGAAATGAAGAATCTTGTTCCTGCAGGTGATTTGGAGAAATATGCGTACTGTCCTCTTTCATGGTGGCTCAGCAGGAAAGAAAGAAATATTGCATCCAAAGAAGGAATTGAAGAGCATAAAAGAATGGGAAAGGAACTGGAAGAAATAAGGAAGAAGGAAGGGAAAAAGAGATTGTATGAGAAATGGGTTCTTTTTTTTGCAACTGCAGCATCCATTTTGGCAATTGCGGGAATAATCTTCATTTCTGGAATTGAAGCAGGGGCGAGCAAATACATTTTTATCATATTCTCACTATTATGGCTTTTAAACTCTGCTTTTTTCTTATATAAGGCAGAAAAAATTGATATAACCTTTATGAAGCCCCGATATGAAAGGATTGTTCTTATCTCTGCCATGGGTGCATTGTTTATCTCATTCATTGTTATCCTTATATCTCTACCTGGAAATGAGGAAGTTAGCAAGTTTCTGGAAATATTATCTTTGTTATGGATAATATCTGCAAACATTTTCTTTTACTATTCTCTTTACATATCTGAAAGCATTTTAAGAAAAAAAATAAAATATGCAAGAATGGATGAGAATATTACCTACGTTGGAGAGAAAGATAGCGAAGAATTCATTTCAGAAAAGTATGGACTAAGGGGAAAGCCGGATTATGTTATTGAAAAGGATGGGGAATTTATACCTGTGGAAGAAAAAACAGGAAGGGTTCCAAAAGGACCCCTCTTTTCCCATATGATTCAAATCATTGCATACTGTATGCTCATTGAGGATTCAATGAAAAAAAAGCCACCATATGGCATTCTAAAATATAATGGAAATGTCTACAGAATAACATATGATGAAAATTTGAAGGAAGTTGTGATGCAATTAAGGGAAAACTTACTTCACGCAATGAAGAAAGGGGAGGCACACCGCAATCATAGCAGGGAGGGAAAATGCAGAAATTGCTCCCGCCGGGAAATATGCCCAGAGAGGCTTGCATAAGCAAAAAATAACGATACCATTATATTTCACAATTAATTCAGCAATGTGCTCGATTTACTAAGGCTGTTGGCTGGAGCAATAATCTTGAGCATTGCCTCATATACTGATTTTAAGAAGAGGATAGCAAGAAATGAATTATGGATTGTTATGGCTGCTATTGGCATAATACTTCTTCCCTTCTCACACTATGAATGGCCAAAGGTCGTGATTTCAATTTTAATTACTCTCCCCATAGCTTTCTCCCTTTTCCTATTTGGAATGGGAGGGGCTGATGCAAAAGCATTAATTGCCCTTTCGTTCCTCGTTCCCCTCTTTCCAAAAATTGGAATCTTCCCACTATGGAAAGCACCTGTTTTATTTCCCTTTCCCCTCATAATTTTCATAAATTCTCTTCTTCTTTTCCTAGCCATTCCCTTTTTCCTTCTATTTTACAACATAGCCAAAAAGAATGCTGAATTTCCTTACTGCTTTTTTGGATATAAAATGAAGGCGGAAAAAGCAAGACATGTATGGAGCATGGAGAGCATAGTCGATGGGAAAAGAAAAAAATCCATTCTACCTCAAAAGAACGTAGATATAGCAAGTTTTGGAGATGAAGAGATATGGGTCACTCCAAAAGTTCCTTTCTTCATTCCCCTTACAATAGGATATATCATTTCATTTTTACTTGGGGATGTTTTATACAAAATAATATCACTTTTTACTTAATGATTCTTTTGTCATCTGCTCAATTTCTTTTATTCTTTTATTCATGATTTCTATCATTCTTTTCTGGCTGAGAATAACATTTTTTATTGATTCCTTTAACTCGCTTACTGCAGAATCAACAATAACTGCTATTAGGCGGCGGTGGCGATTGACTGCCATGGAAAGTTTTTTATATTCTTCAGCCTCCTCCTCGCCTACTTCCTTCTTAATTTTTTCATACATTTTCTCTATTTCTTCTTCCCTTTCCAAAATGTCCTCTATTTTTCTAACTAAAGTTTTCTTGGAAAAGGGCTTCACTATGTAATTTTCAATGAGATTGATGGGTTTACCTTTCGTATCTTCTGGCGTTAAGGGAAGGGCAGTGAGCATTGAGACGGGTATATCTTTCCATTTTTCATTGCTTTTTATCTTTTCCAGAGTCTCCCATCCATCCATTCCTGGCATAAGTATATCCAGAAGAATGAGGTCAACTTTTTCTTTTTTTAATGTCTCCAAACATTCTTCCCCACTATGTGCTTTTATGACCTCATATCCTTCTGATTCAAGCATTTTTTTTACAATTTCTGCAACTTCATATTCATCATCTACGATGAGTATTTTTTTCCCCATTTTTTCACCTATATTTTGATGATTCCCCTAATTTTATTAGAATGTCTCTTATTGTAGTTGATGATTCTATGACATCCTTTACCAATTGCTTTCCAAATGGCTGGAAATCTTCCCCACCAGATGCTTCTATCCTTTTTCTTATCATGTCCATTATAATCTCTGGTGATGGCATCTCCAGATATATTCTATGAATTTCCCTTCCTTTAAAATGATTTTTTATTACATCTTCAACAACATCAACTGATGCAAGGACAAGGGAGGCATGCAGTTGAGGGTCATCTAACTTGCCAATAAGGTATTGAAATACATTATCATCTTTTATATACTCCACTTCATCAATTAAAATTAGGATTGGTTTTTCTATTGCTTTCTTTTTTAAAAAAACACGGGAGAAAAATGATGGGCGTATAGTTTCCTCTACTTTACTCTTAATTTCATCTAAAGTAAGCTTTTCACCTCCATGAAAAAAGATGGGAACTACATTGTAGAGGGGGGCATATTCATTGAGCCATAGCAAAAAAGTGGTTTTTCCAATTCCTGTCTTCCCAAGAATCCAGAAACATTCGCTTTTTTCTGCTATAGCCTGCAATACAAGTCTTCTCGCATCTTCTTTATAAACCATAAAGTGTGGATTTGGCTCATTTGGACTAAGTAATACCTCTTCTTCCAACATCTTTTGATAGTAAACATCTTCTCCTTTATATTTCTTTATATTTCTTTCAATGTTGAATCATCTAAAAACAAGGTTTGGCGATTTCTCCAAGGTAATTTTCGGAATCTTTGCTTGATATTTTGCTCTCACCATTCTGTCATATTCTTCCTCTCCCATCTCTTCCAAAATTTTCCTTCCTCTTTTCCTTCCTGCCTCCACACTCAAATTTACTTTCTCTGCTTCTTTAGGTCCAATGAGTATTACAAACAAATCCCATCCTATTCCAACTCCATAAGGAAGACCCTCCAAAAACATTTCTGTTTCCTTAACAGGATAATTCCATATACCGGTTGGCTCATCCCCCAATTTCGCCAGAGGAATTCCCATAGCAGCTTCATATTCTGGAGTAAAAGTAGGATCAGCAACAACCCATTTTCCATTTATTTTTACCTGTGCGGTTCCATGAAGCATGAAAGTTCCAAAGGCATCATACCATCCTTTAACAATGGGGGAAACTTCAACCATCGATTCATACATCGGCTGTATTAGTGCAAGAGTATACAAATGATACCTAGCTGGCAATCCACCTGCCCTGCACAATGCTGCAAATAATGAAAGCTGGTGAACACAAGTCCCATATCCCTTCCTTAATGTTTCAACAGCTCCAGCCATTGGGACGAATGCAAGCCGTATGTTTTTCTTAACAAAATTAAACACTGACTCTGCATATTCCCATTCATCTTTTTTAAATGCTCCCAGTTCATTTGCGAGTGCTATTATTTCAGGAGCATTCGATTCACAAAAATGAGTTGGTCTGAGGTATTTTTCGTTGGAATTGCAAAATTTCATCCCCTCCTTATATTCTGGTATTTCATATGGTGGCTTATCATCCATCCATTTAATCTTTGGCTGTGTATGCTGTTGTATCACCACTCTCGGATGCTTTATCATAGCTATCCCCAATGCAGGTAAAGTTCTTGCTACATTCTTGAACATCTTCCAAGGCATGATATATCCTTTCTCCCTAACATCAGAGAACCATCCCATATTATCTTCCCATCATTATTCTCCTCATTTCCTCAGCACATCCTCTTATCTCTTCCCCTAAAATCCTCTCTATTTCTGGCTCCAAAACAGGTGTTTCCCTTCCACAAGCAGGACATCTTTCATGCAGCTTTACTTTATCTCCAGTTATTATAAATCCTGGATAGCTCATGGCAAGACTGTCCAGAAAAGCAAATCTTCCCTCCTCGCCATATCCAACGGGCTCATTATCTTCATCTAAAACCATTGGATGGTAGTAAGTAGTAGGAATATGCAAATAATGACCTTCCGGACAATGAACCATGAATCCATTTCCTTCTACCATTGCATATAAATCCAGGCATTGCTCAGGTGGTATCCCAAAAATTTCATTAACTTTTTTCCTGAATTCCTCAACAGGCATCCTTTTGTCTTCATATACTTTCCATCCTCCTCCTGTTAAAACAGCTCCTCTCTCTCCAAATTCATAAGATTTCCCTTCCTTTGCCAACTCCTCCATAACCATATTTAAGATGAAGGGAGCGCCAGCAAAAATAATCCTCTCCTTTCCTTTATCCATCTCCTCTACCCATTTTTTAATTTCCTGAACCATTTTTTCGTTCATTTTTTTTGTTACAGAACGAGCTAGCCTGCTCATCATTTTTTCTTTGAATCCGTGTGTAATTCCCATTGAAATTCTTAGTATGTCAGTTGTTATTTTTCTGTCTATTGCTGCTCTTGCATCTTTAACCAAATCAAAAAGAATGGCTGTTACTTTGCCAACATAAATGTTTGTCTTCTTTGGATTCGGGAAAAGTAAATATCCATTGCTGTCTGGATCATACCAGTCGTACAACATTTCTATTGCGCATCTTCCAATGGCATATTGTCCCATGAGGTATGTTTTCCTATCCCTGGGAATAAAAGTAAATTTTCCTGTTGTGCCACTACTGTAA
>Ga0164318_10006883_pt1 | contig 11020 bp, 9 predicted proteins | sample GuaBasSedimGuay9_FD_113734 | JGI IMG/M metagenome (GOLD analysis project Ga0164318, IMG submission 113734) | Subseafloor sediment microbial communities from Guaymas Basin, Gulf of California, Mexico - Guay9, Core 4571-4, 0-3 cm | ecosystem: Environmental > Aquatic > Marine > Hydrothermal vents >...
CACTTCTGATTATACATCCGCCCCGCCACATAAGGGCGATCTCTCCGTAGTTGAGCTTCCAGCCATATTCTTTGGCAGCTTCCCGCATCAGCATAAAACCCTGTGCATAGGATACTATTTTTGAGGCGAGAAGAGAATTTTCCAGATCGTCGATAAACTCTTTGCTGCTGGTATCAAAAGAAGTCTCAGGTCCCCTTATTACTTTTGAGGCGGCAACCCTCTCATCTTTTAATGCGGAAAGACATCTTGAGAACACTGCTTCGCCGATGAGTGTTACAGGGATTCCCATATCCAGGGCGTTTATGGCAGTCCATTTACCGGTTCCTTTCTGTCCAGCGGTATCCAGGATTTTCTCTACAAGGGGCTGTCCATCGGTATCTTCGTGAGCCATTATATCAGCTGTTATTTCTATTAAGTAGGAATCCAGAGGCCCTTTGTTCCATTCAACAAAAACCTTGTGCATCTCAGCGGTGTTCATTCCCGCTCCTGATTTCATAAGATGATATGCTTCGGTTATGAGCTGCATATCACCGTACTCTATCCCGTTGTGTACCATCTTTACATAATGGCCGGCTCCATTTTCACCCACCCATTCGCAGCACACCTCCCCTGATTCAGTCTTTGCAGAGATGTCCTGGAAGATGTTTTTTACATGAGGCCATGCTTCAGGACTCCCTCCCGGCATGAGTGAAGGCCCCTTTCTTGCTCCCTCTTCTCCGCCTGACACTCCTGTTCCCATAAAGTGCAGCCCTTTCTTTTTCAGGTATGCTGTCCGTCTGATGGTATCCGGGAAATGGGAGTTCCCGCCGTCAATGATGATATCTCCCTTGTCGAGAAGCGGTATAAGTGAATCGATAAAATTGTCCACAACCTCACCGGCTTTTACCATGAGCATAATTCTGCGTGGACTTTTCAGACTGTTGACCAGTTCCTCCAGAGAGTACGTTCCGGTTATTGTTCCTCTTCCTGCCGCAGGCCCTTTTAAAAAATTGTCAGTTTTTCCCGCAGTCCGGTTGTATACCGCCACTGAGTAGCCGTGATCGTTCATGTTGAGGACAAGATTCTGTCCCATAACTGCAAGTCCTATAAGTCCTATATCAGCTTTTCCCATAATAAGTCTCCTGTTATTGATTAAATCTGTCTTTGTACGCCCATAACCCCAGAGCGGGGTTTGAAATAAAGAAAATTTTTTCTCCCCCGTCTAAAGTATTGAAACCCTCTTGTAGTATTTCCGGGTTGTATTTTTTTAGCATATCACCTAAGGGTGCGTAGCTGTAACCGACACCTTCGATCTCCTCTCTGCTTAAGGAGCCGGGACAGTAGGTAATCGAAAACCTGCCCTCACTGCTTCCGTGGATAAGATGGGCTGCCGCTCCCAGACTCTCCTGCAGTTCCCTGTTCTCTTTCACTGCCTTCAGTGTTTCCTCACTTTCCCTGTACCCATATTTCCTGATCAGCCGGTCTATCTCCCTGTCTTCCCCGAACTCTCTTACACCCGGAGCAAGAACCACCAGTTCTCCTCCGTCTGCAATGGCCATCCGGGTACGGTAGATACTTTTATTTCCCAGCCAGGTGCTTTTAAACTCTTCAGGGTCCAGGTAGACAACTACCCTGTCGAGGGGAGTGTCCAGCATCTGGAAATTAACCTGTAAAGAGAGGGCCGCGGCTTTTTCAAAACACTCAGTGCCGTCTCCTATAAAAAGCCCCCGGGGGGTTAATTCCCCGGACTTTTCCCTCCCGATAACTGTCTGGACATATACAATGGGCAGCTCTTCCCCGAAATGGGACTCCGCATAGTTAAGAATCCTCCGTACGGGAGTATCAGCCCTTCCCATCATCCGTTCCATTCCGTATACCGCTCCGATGTAGTGGCTCTTATGTATCCCCTCTTTACCGCCGGTTCCGACAAAAATATTCTTGTTGTGGTTTGCCATCCCGATTACTTCGTGGGGGACCACCTGCCCTATGGAAAGAATAAGATCAAAGCCTCCCTTAATGAGCAGGGAGTTTACCTGTGCCGGCCAGTCAAAGGAGAGCTTGCCCTCGGTCTGCTCCTCGATAAAACTATTCGGAACCCTGCCCAGGGTTACCAGGTCGCTTTTCCATTTATGTTCCCGGAAAAGAGAGAGGGGGACCCCGGGGAACATCCGCTTTATTTCATGCGCAGTCATGGGATTGTGTGTACCCAGTGCCGGTAGAATATCGGATACAGCCTCCCCAAAGTATTCATATGCATAGGATGTAAGCAGGCCGGCTTTTGAATGGAACCGGGTAAAATCCGGGGGTATTATAAGAACCTTCCTTTTACCCGGTGTAATAGTGATCTTTTCCAGCGCCTCAAAGAGCCCCTCTTTTAATTCTTTGTCGGAAAGAGAAGTCGTTTCATCTCCTCTGTCAAGATACAGCATGTGCACTCCATGGGGGGTGTTCCGGAAGATTGATGAAAAACTCTTCAATCAAAGTACTTTCGTAGCTGCCGGCATAGGTATTATCAAAAAACCTTTCAATCCCTTCGGAATAGAACCGTTCCCAGGATTTTTCCTCCTTCCCCGGTATAATAGGGAAAAATAATGCGTTGTTGTTTCTTGCGGCATTCAGATCTCCTGGAGCATCTCCGATCATGAGTACCCGTCCGCTGCGGTATTTCCCTCCGGCGGTATAGTGGATGTGCTCGGTTTTTGTACCCATCTCCTGTCCTGCAATAAGTTTTACATACCTGGTAATATTGTTTTCATTCCACTCCCGCTCCAGGGCCTCCCTGGTGGACTGGGATATAACGACTACATCTGCTGTTGTCTGTATTTTTTCCAGACTCTCCCTTACAAAGGGGAAGGGAGCTATATTTCTGACTATCTTTGCCACAGTGTTGTTTACCTCTTCTGACCAGGCAAGGATGAGTTTAAGTTCCGGATCTCCTGACTTTTCAGCCGCTTGTTTAAGGGCAGGATTTCCAAGTTTGGTTTCTGTTTTTAACCATTCCTTGAAACTTTTCAGTTCCGGTATCTTTACTTCTCTATCTGATACCTCTTCCCGTTCTGCAAGCAGTTCAAGGGTATGCATTAAAGCTCGGAACCTGTTTGTTCCTCTTGTTCTTGAGTACAGGTTAACAAACTCCCATGTCTCTCTGGCATATTTTGATACTGCCTGGAGATTAAAATGATTGATAAAAGCGGGACAAAAGCACTCTTTATGTTTGATTTCCATTGTGTCAAAGGCGCATCCATCTGAATCAATACCTATAAAATACTCTTTTTCCGGTGAAAATGCCTTCAGGACGGCTGTCCCTCTTGAATTGTTCATATAAGTTTCCTTTTATTATGTATTAAACAATCAATTGAAATTGTAAAGACAAAATATAAATCCGTCAAGTTGTACATATTTTATACAAATACTGTTTTCCTAAAATATTGACAACGATAAACTTTGGATATATTCTGTATTTCGAAAGGAAACAAAAGCATGAAACATATTCCCAGGCACGAAGAGATCCTGAAGATTCTTACCCGTTTACGATCAGTCTCGGTTCAGGAGCTTACGAATCGTCTTAATGTATCGGAGGTAACCATCCGTAAGGATCTGACAATCCTTGAAGAGATGGGGTTTGTCCTTAGATCCCATGGCAGAGCTTCGCTTGCGGAGGACAGCCGGACACTGAGTACTTTAAGCAAAAGAAGGAGTACAAACATTCCGGAGAAAAAAGCCATAGCAGAAAAGGCAAAGACTCTGATAAAAGAGGGAGATACCATTTTTATCGATACAGGGACTACCTGTATGTATTTCGCCGAGGCGGTACGGAATATGACTCTCAGGGTACTCACAAACTCCCTTGATGTTATGAATGTTCTTGCAGAGGAGCCTTCAATATCCCTCGTTTCCCTTGGAGGAAACTACCGGAAAGAGGCAGGTTCCTTTCTTGGTCCCATACCGATTGAAGCGTTGAAGAACTTTCAGATTGAGACCTGTTTTATAGGAGCAACGGGTATTCAGGAACGGGGAATTTTTTCATCACAGAATATTATGGAAGCGCAAATGAAGCAGCAGGTCCTATCATCATCCGGAAGAAGGGTTGTTCTTGCAGACAGTTCAAAGGTGGGGAAGACAGCATTTTCGGTATTTGCCCGTCTGGAAGATGTGGATGTACTCGTAACGGATACAGGGTTTACCGGATCCGGGGCTTTTAAAAAAATGGGAGTGGAAGTTTTACTGGCAGATATGAATGGAGGAGCAGATGAGTAGTTTGTTTGATTTAAACGGGAGAGTAGTCGTCATTACCGGAGGAACCGGAACAATTGGAAGTGCCTTTGCAGAGGCTCTGTTGAATGAAGGAGCTAAAGTGGTTCTCTGGGGACGGGGAAAGACTGTTCCCGTGGAGGACTCGGTAAAGAAGGTTGCGGATAAAACCGGCAGACCCGGGAATATATCCGGATACAAGGTTGATGTATCCGTCAAGGAAGAGGTCGTTTCCGGATTGAAAAAAGTGGCAAAAGAGATCGGGGTTCCCGAAGTGCTGATAAACGGAGCCGGGGGCAACAAGGGGAAGTCCTCTTTTATCGATGCTGACCTTGAGCTTTTCAAGGATATTCTCAACAACAATCTGATAGGAGGATTGATGATTCCCACGCAGGTATTTGCTGCGTACTGGATAGAGAAGGGGATAAGGGGTTCAATAATTAATGTTGCATCCTCCGCTTCCTACATCCCCCTCTCCGGTGTTTGGGCCTATGGTGCGGCAAAATCCGCTGTAATAAATTTGACCATGGGAGCGGCCAAGGAGTTTGCCCCTCACGGAATCCGTGTGAATGGTATTGCTCCCGGATTTTATATTGGGCATCAGAACAGGGACCTTCTGTATTCCGATTATGAAAACGGGATACTTAGTGACCGGGGGAAAGCCATTATAGATCATACCCCTTTTGGCAGATTCGGTACTATGGAGGATCTGCACGGCAGTGTTGTATTTCTTGCATCAAGAAAGGCATCGGGATTTATAACAGGAGTAACCATTCCTGTGGACGGCGGTTATCTCGTAGATAATATCTAGCCATAAGGAACAGCAGAAAATGAATAAAAAATTTATGAATGAGGATTTCCTTCTTGGGAACGGTCCCGCTGTGCGGCTGTACCATGAGTATGCAGAGGGGATGCCTATATTTGATTACCACTGTCATCTGCCGGTGAAGGAAATTGCGGAGGACAGGGAGTATGATACTATTACACAAATCTGGCTGAATGGGGATCACTACAAGTGGCGGGCTATGAGATCCAACGGCATTCCGGAAAGGTATATAACCGGAGACGCTCAAGACCGGGAGAAGTTTGGCTCATGGGCGCAGACAGTCCCGTATACAATAGGGAACCCCCTGTATCACTGGACTCATCTGGAGCTGAAACGGTACTTCGGGATAGAAAAGCTGCTCTCTCCCTCTACTGCTGATTTTGTCTACGAAACTACCCGTGAGAAATTAACAGGTGGCAATTTCAGTACTCAAAAAATTCTAAAAGAATCAAATGTAAAGGTTGTGTGTACTACAGACGACCCGGTAGATTCTCTTGAGTACCACCGGGTTATAGCGGAAAGCGGAACTTTGAGTATCAAAGTTCTTCCCACATTCAGACCGGACAAGGCGGTTAATTTTGATAATTCCGGGGAATTTGCTAACTACATCAGGCTTCTGACTGAAGCATCGGGGATACATATAACGGATTATGAATCTTTTCTCGATGCTCTTAAAAACAGACATGATTTCTTTCACAATGCCGGGTGTAGAATTTCTGATCATGCTCTTGAAAGACCGGTTTTCCGGGAAGCTGCCGGCGTTGCTATTGAATCCACTTTTAAAAAGGTTCTTTCGGGGAAAGAAATTTCAATTGAAGATGCCGAAAAGCTTAAGACGGCTGTTTTGATAGAACTGGGAAGAATGGACAGCCGTGCCGGATGGACCATGCAATTACATATCGGGGCGCTTAGAAACAACAACAGCAGAATGTTTAAAACCCTTGGTCCGGATACAGGATTTGATTCCATTTCAGACGGAGAGATTGCCGTTCCCCTGTCCCGTTTTCTTGACAGTCTGGACAAAACCGATGAACTGCCGAAAACGATACTCTACGTTCTTAACCCCCGGGATAATTATCTTGTTGGTACCATGATTGGAAATTTTCAAGGGGGAGGTATCCCCGGTAAGATTCAGTTTGGGTCCGGATGGTGGTTTAACGATCAAAAAGAGGGGATGGAGCAGCAGATGAATACCCTGGCCAATCTGGGGCTGCTGTCCCGTTTTGCAGGGATGCTGACAGATTCAAGAAGTTTTCTGTCATACCCGAGGCATGAATACTTTCGCAGGGTTCTGTGTAACCTGATTGGCAGCTGGGTAGAGAAGGGGGAAGCCCCTGAAGACTATGACTTGCTGGGAAAGATGGTAAAAGATATAAGTTTTAACAATGCTGCCGGTTATTTCGGCATTGAACTATAAGGAGAATCAATATGGGTTTGGATTTGAAAAAGAACTGCAGATATTCATTACTGGTTCCCACCAGTATGGGAGTACGATTGACTCCCTTAAACGGGCAGCCGGTTCATACCAGCGATACCTTCAGAATGCATGCTACCAGTGCAGAAACAAACGTTGCAAGTGTGGTTTCCTATCTCGGATTACCGGTAAAGGTACTTACCGCCTTTGTAAAAGGAAGTCCGATAGCACAGGTAATCAAAGATGATCTTGCAGGACGGCATATGGATTACGAAGGTCCTGAAATTAGCCCAGACGGCCCATGGGGGGTACGGCACCAGATAAATATTGCAGACAGCGGGTTCGGATTGAGGGGTCCCCGGGTATACAACGATAGAGCCGGGGAGGTGGGAAGAAATCTCAAAACTGAAGACTTTGATCTGGAAAGAATTTTCGGGAAAGAAGGAGTACAGATTGTTCATCTTTCAGGATTAATCTGCTCCCTTTCTGAAGAAACCGGGAAGTTTACCCTGGAGATAGCCCGGAGAGCAAAAAAGTACGGTACCCTCATCTCCTTTGACCTGAACTATAGAGCTTCCTTCTGGGAAGGAAGGGAAGAGGAATTAAGAAAGATATTTACCGGGATAGCTTCTCTAAGCGATATTCTTGTTGGAAACGAAGAGGATTTTCAGCTTTCCCTGGGACTTCAGGGACCTGAAGCAGGAGGAAAAGGGCTGGAATCAAAGATAACCGGATTCAAGGAGATGATAAAAAGAGCCAAAACATCGTTCCCCGGCGCTTCGGTTTTTGCAACGACCTTGAGGGAAGTTCAGAATGCAAATACCCATTACTGGGGGGCGGTTCTTTCTGAAGGAGATGCCTTTTATGTTGAAGAACCTCGGGGGATCGGTGTTCTGGACCGTATAGGAGGCGGAGACGGTTTTGTTGGCGGAATGCTCTACGGAATACTAAAAGACTGGAAACCTGAAAAGTGGTTACAATTCGGCTGGGCCACCGGAGCACTTGCGGCAACATCACTTACCGATTATGGAAAACCGGCAGACGAGGATCAGGTCTGGAGCATATACAGCGGTAATGCCAGGGTAAAAAGATAGAAAAATCATACCCGCGAAATCAAAGATCATTTCTTGCCTGCAGATATAATGTATGGTACCCTTTCATAGTTACTAAAGAGGATCTAAGCGGGGTTATGGTATGAGGAAGAAAAGTAAGGTAGCTCACGGATGGTGGGACTACACAACTCTCGATGATGAAATTTTAAACGATGCTGCAAAGCTTACCGAAGTGGATCTTGCAGGCTTATCACGGCCTGGATTCAAGGTGTCTATCTACAATACAAGAGAGGAATTGTTTGCAGCGGAAGCCATGGAGTACATAACTTCCTGGATGAGAGCTACAGACAGTGAACCTGCCGGAATCTGCGGTCCCATTGGCCCTACCGAACAGCTTCCCATTGTTGCACAGATGGTAAACGATCTTGAGATCAGTCTTAAAAATGCTCACTTCTGGGGAATGGATGAATGGTATGTTGACGGTAAAGCCATGAGTCCGGATCATCCCTTGAGTTTCGCAAAAGCTGATATGGATCTCTGTTTTTCAAGGATAGATAAAAAACTGCAAATGCCGAAGGAAAATATTCATTTCCTTAAGGAAGATACGATCGGGGAATACACCGCTTCCTTTGACACGTTCAAATGCCTCGTTATGCAGGGAGGGCAGGGCGAGGTCAAACATTGGGCTTTCAATGATCCGCCAAAGCGGGAGGGCCCTTACAAGGATACTCCCCCCTCTCCTGAAGAGTTTAGAAAACTGGGTGCCAGGGTTGTTGATCTTCATCCCATGACAATAATACAGAATGCCAGAACCTCCGGCGGCGGTGTCGTTACTAATATCCCGGCGCAGGCTCTTACCGTTGGACCGGTGGAAACATGGAAAACGGAGAAGGTTTCAATCTGGCATCCCGGATGGCATGATAATCCTTTTGGAATAAGACTGACTGCCCTGATGATCTCGAAAAAAATCCCCGATTCTTCTGTGCCGATGTCTCTCCTCGCAGATCACCCCAATGTACATTTTCACTACCTGCGAAGCGGGATAGGAAGCTGTGAAGCGGAGATGCATTAGGTAATGAGAATCAATGGACTTGGCTGTTCCCTTGTTGATAACCTGTACTATCCTGTTGATTTTAATTCCTCTTCATACAGGAAATACTCGGCTGAAACCAATTCGGGAGCTGGAATAATAACCGGGGGACTGGTTTTCGCAGAGAGCCTGGAAAAGTTTTTTGGAAAAGATTACCGTGAAATTATTTTCGAAATAACCGGCGGAAAAATAAAGCCGGTCAGGAATGTAGGAGGGCCTTCCATTGTAGCTCTCATTCATATGTCTCAGGTTTTGTCTGATAGAGATGTCCGAATACGCTATTATGGTGCCAGAGGAAAGGATGTAAACGGCAGCTATCTGGCAAAGAAACTTCCTCTTTTCGGGATTGATATAGGGAACTACGCTGTAACCAGCGGGCACACTCCCTTTACAGACGTGCTTTCCGATCCTTCCTTTAATGATGAAATTGGAGAGCGTAGCTTTATAAACTTCATGGGTGCTGCTGGAGAGATGGACGGAGCTGATCTTCCTGATTCATTTTTCGATGCAGATATTCTTCTCTTCGGGGGTACTGCCCTTACCCCGGGACTCCACAAGGATTTAGGGTACCTTTTAAAAAGGGGGAAAACAACGGGAGCCTGTAACTTTGTAAATACTGTATACGACTTCAAAAGTCAGATGGAGAATCCAGGAAGGCCATGGCCTTTGGTGGATTCTGAAGAATACGGGTACATAGACCTCCTGATTGCGGACAACGAAGAAGCCCTGAGAATATCAGGGACTGAAAACAAAACTGATGCTCTTGATTACTTTATTGATAAAGGGGTGAAGGCGCTAATCATTACCCACGGGGCAGAGGATGTTGTTTGTTTTTCCAGGGGTCAACCGTTCCTGGAGGAAGGAATTTTTCAAATTCCTGTATCGGAAGCGGCCCGAGATCAAATTCGTAATGCTTCTAATAATACCCCCAGAGACACTACCGGCTGTGGTGATAACTTTGCCGGTGGAGTCTATGCCTCTTTAGCCAGACAGAAAATGAGCGGCAGGGGCAGGCTTTCATTGAAGCAGGCAGCCGCCTGGGGAATTGTATCCGGAGGTTTTGCCGGATTGTATCAGGGTGGTGTTTTTTTTGAGAGGGAAAGGGGTGAAAAGCTTGAAAAGCTAACTCCCTTCCTTAAGGACTATGAAAAACAGACGGGGATAAAGTATGAATAGCCGTGAGCGTATGAAAATTGCAATGGACTGCAGGAAAGCAGACCGCATACCGGTAATGTGTCAGCTTGCTTTAGGGCATTACTTTTTAAATACCGATATAGATTCTGAAAAAATCTGGTTTACCAGCGAAGGATTTGCCGATGCTCTTCTCCAGCTTCAGAAGCGTTACCGGTTTGACGGAATTCTGGTAAATCTGTGGGGAATGCCTGAAAACATTCTTGAAGGTGTTGTTTCAGTTGAGGAACACCGGGATGAAAAAATTCTTCACTGGAATAACGGAGAGATTACCGTGATCCCTTCCGATGACAATGCACAGCATTTTCTTAAAAACGGGGGCCCTCTGGACAGAGCTGATCTTGAAACAATAGACCTGGATCATCTCGATTCCATAAACAAATACAAAGGCTATTTCTGGAATATCTATCATATGCCGAACATCCCTGAATTGACAGGAACCTTTCTTCCCGGAGAGATTCCCGATTACTTCTTTAGAACGCTGGATCTCGTGAAGGCAGAGGTGTGGGGCGATGTTTCGGTTCACGGTGAGATCTATTCTCCCTTTACCCATTTTATTGAACTCATGGGATACGAAGATGCTCTTATGGGGTTATTAATCAACCCCGGCAGGGCTCATGCAGTTTTAGACTATCTTGCAGGAGTAGTGGTTGCCCATGCAGTGGCAACTGCTGACTATGGTGTCGATGCAGTCCTTATTTCCTCCGCCTTTGCGGGAGGCCCCTTTCTTTCCCGGGACATGTATAAGGAGTTCGTGCTGCCCTACGAAAAAAAGGTGGCAGCCGCTGTAAAGAAAAAGAATACTGTAGTATACACCCATACCTGCGGACAGATCGGAGACCGGCTGGATTTGATGATGGAAACAGGAACCATGGGAATCGATACACTGGATCCTCCTCCCCTGGGGAATACGGATCTTGCAGCTGCTTTGAAGGAACTGAACGGCAGGGTATTTGTTAAGGGGAATATGAACCCCGTGGAACTCCTTAATTTTAAAACCAGGGAGGAAGTTGTTGCTCATGCCTCAAACAGGATTTCCATAGGCGGTCCCGGGGGAGGGTATATTCTCAGTACTGCATGCTCTGTTCCTCCCCGAACCGAACCCTGGAAACTGGAGATGCTCACCCCGCTTTCAGAACAGCTCGGGAATTACTAGTATACATCCTTAATACGGTTGAACCATCCGGATAGGGGGTCGTTGAGTTTCTTCATCTCAG
>Ga0164318_10006884_pt1 | contig 11019 bp, 7 predicted proteins | sample GuaBasSedimGuay9_FD_113734 | JGI IMG/M metagenome (GOLD analysis project Ga0164318, IMG submission 113734) | Subseafloor sediment microbial communities from Guaymas Basin, Gulf of California, Mexico - Guay9, Core 4571-4, 0-3 cm | ecosystem: Environmental > Aquatic > Marine > Hydrothermal vents >...
ACTCGCACCTCGCGTGGAGTCAGAGCGGAAACTCGCAGAAAGGGCCCCAAAGCACCGAATGGCCGTAAATACGATAAACATCGCGGCGAGACCACTCCTCGCCAGGAGAAATCGTCCCGCTATAAGAAAAACGGGTATCGCCAACGTTCGGACCACAATGGAAGAAACTCAAAATTCGGCAAAGGAACTCCGGTCGCGGCCTCGATCCAGCCCGGGAAGCCGAAAACCAAACCGGTTGATCACAAACCCGAAACCCTGACCGGGCCCGGGGCCGATTTGATTCCCCATGATACCATCAATAAGGAAATTGAAAAGGTCAGGCAACAACTGGCATCGATGAGTGATGAAAAATTGGAATCGTCAACTGATGACACTCCGGATCAGGCCGCAATGAAAGTTAAGTCCGACAATGAAAAGTATTTCGATATCGAATTTTCCAAAATCAATTTCTTCGGCGATCAGGAGAGGGAAAGCCATTCCAGCGATGACACCATAGAAACCGAAGATGTTTTTCCTTCTATCAATATCGATAAAGAAGATAAAAAGGAAAATGAAGAAATCGAAGAAAAAGTGGAAAAAGAAGAGCCCGGTTTGATACTTGTGCAACCTGAAAGTGAACCTGTCAAATTGTCTGAAATGGAAGATGAAACCGAAACGGCGAGCACCTCCGAGATTATCGACAAGCCGGAAACAGGACCTGAAACTGAGACTCAAAAAAAGGAAGATTCTGTTTCTGACGAAGATAATATTCCTGTTAAGGCGGCCGTCACCGACAATAACGGCGGTGATGAGGAAAAAGATTCATGGGGGCGGGAAAAGAAGAAACGCCCGTCCCGCTAACTGATTTTGATCATTAATCTTGAGAAATTGGCCCCGGGAAAATATAGAACTTTTTCGGGGCCATAAACGTTTAATCCAGTGATAAAATCCTTGACCAAAAATTGTGGCCGGAGTATACTTTATTTGAATTTGTGAAAGGGTGTCGGTAAGATGAATAGCCTGAAAGTATTTCTTCTATTTCTTTTGATGACCATGCTTTTTATAGGCGTGGGCTACGTTATCGGCGGGCGGAATGGTATGTTTATCGCCTTCGCCTTTGCCGCCGTCATGAATTTCATATCCTATTGGTATTCAGACAAAATCGTTCTTAAAATGTACCGTGCCAGACCGGTCGATGAAATCACCCATAAACGTTTACACCGGATTATCAGCAATGCTTCCCAAAAGGCCATGATCCCGATGCCGAAAGTGTACATCATACCAACCAAAGCGCCGAACGCATTCGCTACCGGGCGGAATGAGGAACACGCCGCCGTGGCGGCCACCGAGGGTTTACTCGAGATTCTTAATGACAGCGAGCTGGAGGGTGTTATCGGTCACGAACTGGCTCATATTATAAACAAGGATATGCTGATTCAAACCGTTGCCGCCACTATGGCCGGAGCCATCGGTATGCTGGCATCAATAGCCCGGTTTGGTATGCTCTTCGGCGGTTATTCGCGCAGTGATGATGACCGCGGCGGGGCTCTGGCGGCCATCGCGGCGATGATTGTTGCGCCAATCGCCGCCATGTTGATTCAGATGGCCATATCCCGAAGCCGGGAGTATAAAGCGGATGCCGAAGGGGGGAGGATTACCGGTCAGTATTTATCGCTGGCCTCGGCCCTGAAAAAACTGCACACTGCCCCGGTTCGCCTTAACCTTGATAAGCGCCCCTCCACGGCGCCGTTGTTTATTGCCAATCCCTTATCAGGAAAGGGCCTGGCCTCTCTGTTTTCGACTCACCCGCCGGTCGAAGAGAGAATCGAAAGGCTGAATAAGCTGGCTATGGGCGGTTAGGTCCGGTAATCGTATATTCTGATGCATAATATCTATTTTGAAATCCTGGCCATTATCCTTCTTATCGCGGCCAACGGCTTTTTCTCGCTTTCGGAATTTGCCGTCATCGCCAGCCGTAAAAGCCGCCTTAAACGTATGGCTAAAGAGGGCAGCCGGGCGGCCCAGCGGGCGGTCAAACTCAGCACACGTCCCGAATCCTTTCTGGCCACCGTCCAGATCGGCATCACTTTTGTCGGTACTCTTGCGGGTGTTTTCAGCGGTATGACAATAGTTAATTCCCTGTCGCCCCTTGTTGCCCGCGTCCCGATCGATATTGTCGCCGGATCATCACGGACAATTTCACTATTTGTCATCGTTATCATCATATCGTTCGCGACCGTCATTATCGGCGAACTGGTACCCAAATACCTGGCTATAGCACGCCCGGAGAAAATCGCCTCAAGAATATCCGGCCCGATGAACGTGTTTATTAAAATAGGCTCCCTGCCGGTAAAGTTGCTGACCGGGACGGCACAGTTGATTATCAGGATCATCGGCCTTAAAAGAAGCCAGTCGGCCGCAGCAATTACCGAGGATGAAATAAATATCCTCATCGACGAAGGCCGGCAGAAGGGTGTTTTCGATGCCACCGAACAGGAGCTGATACATTCAGTTTTTGATTTTACAGATACCACCGCCCGTCAGGCTATGACCCCGCGGACCGACATTGTCGGTATCGATATCAATGACAACACCGAAGCAATCCTCAAAACCCTGACCTCTCACGGTTTTTCAAGATACCCGGTTTATGACGGTTCTCTGGATAAAATCGCCGGGATCATATATACCAAGGATATTATCCGTGTCATGCAACACTCAAATCTGATAATAATCAACGATATCATCAGGAAAGCACTCTTTATCCCGGATTCCATGAAACTTAATACTCTCCTGCGCACATTTCAGCAGAAACGCGTTCATGCGGCTGTGGTTCTCGATGAGTATGGAGGAACTGCCGGATTGATTACTCTGGAAGACTTGCTCGAAGAAATAGTCGGCGAAATTCATGATGAATTCGATACCGACCAGCAGGAATTTGTCAAGGAAAGCGAAAACCTTGCCTTTGTCGCAGGTTCGTTGAGAGTCGATGAGTTGAATGACCAGTTCAATACAAATTTCTCCGAGGATGAGCACGACACTCTGGCCGGGATGATATTCGAAACTCTCGGTCGTCCGGCCAAAAAAGGCGAAGAAATTGTCATTGGCAATGTCAATTTCAAGGTTCTGGAAGTCTCCGGTAATCGCCTGAAAAGACTTCGGGTGCAAAAACTTAACGGCGATTGATATAATTTATTTTCGTTTATCTTTTTGTAATCTTCAGAAATTGTCCATCGGTTCATTCGGAACTCGAACCTTTATGGTCATATTTCATATTTAACTATTGCATTTTTTTGATTATATTTGACCGATGACACACATTCACCAAAAGACCGTATCGGGCCGCCGACTTTTTGCCGTTATTCTGCTTAATGTCGGAATAACCGCGGCCGAATTTATAGGCGGTCTATTGACCGGGTATCTGGCTCTTCTGGCCGATGCCGTTCACAATCTATCCGATGTTGCCTCTTTGCTTCTGGCTTATCTGGGTGATATCGGCTCTCGCCGTCCTCCCACAAAAAAGTCGACCTATGGTTTCAAGCGAATCGAAGTCATGACCGCTTTTATTTCGGCCGTAGCCCTGGTTGTAATAGCCGTTTATATTTTCTATGAAGCCTATCGGAGGTTTTTGTCGCCGATTGATATAACCAATCCGGTGCTTCTTCTTACTATCGCGGCGATAGGATTGGTCGGAAATATCCTCTCGGTGTTTCTTCTTCACTCCGGTAAATCGAAAAGTCTTAATATAAAAGCCGCTTTTTTGCATATGCTGTACGATGCGATTTCCTCAGCGGCTGTTATTATCGGAGCCATTGTGATTCTGAATACCGGGTGGATATATATTGATCCGATACTGTCGATCCTGATCGGCCTGATGATATTATATTCCTCTTTTGATGTTTTGAAAGAAGCGACAATGATATTCCTTGAGGCTGTTCCCGGCCGTATTGATTACGATCAGGTCAAACAGGCAATGATGATGCATCCCAAAGTTAACGGGGTCCATGACCTGCATATCTGGTCGCTTTCATCGAACTCGGTGGCCCTGTCATGTCATATTCAGCTCGATAAAGAGGATTACCTTGCATCTCCGGCAATAATCAGCGAACTGGGGCTCATGCTCAAAGAAAAATTTCATATCGGGCATGCCACCATTCAGCCCGAAAGAAAAAACTGCGCCGCCGATCATGAAAAGTGGTCGGGAGGAGGCTGCATTTGAGAATTAATAATAAAATCGGCGGTATAGTCGAAATCGAAATAAAGGATCTTGCCTATGACGGCAAATCGGTCGGAAGTCTTGAGGGCAAGATTATTTTTCTCAACGGCGGCCTTCCCGGTGAAAAAGTCAGGGCACAGGTAGTCAAAAAAAAGGCTCGCTACAGTGTCGGCAAAGTCATTGAAATTTTGGAGAAATCGACTGATAGAAGCGACGCCGCATGTCCCCATTTCGATATTTGCGGCGGCTGTACCTGGCAGGATCTCGAATATTCCAAACAGCTTCGATATAAAAGAAAGCAGGTGGTCGACTGCCTGGAGCATATCGGCCGCCTGAAAGAAGTCGAGGTCCCGGATACCATCCCGGTAAGTGATCCTTTTTACTATCGCAACAAAATGGAATTTTCGTTTAATGTCCCTGATGATGATTTCCGACTGGGGCTCCATAAACGTGGGCGTTTTGATCAGATCTTTGACATACATCAATGCCTTCTGCAGTCGCCCGCCTCAAACGAGATTGTGGCCTGGCTTCGAGAATATGTGAAAGAAAACCGGATCCCGGTTTATGATGTGCTTAAACATGAAGGTTTTATACGATTTCTGGTTATCCGTGAAGGTAAACAGACAGGTCAGACAATGCTTAATCTGGTTACCACCAGCGGTGTCATTCCGGAATCGGAAAAACTTGTCAAAAGCGCGCTCGAGCGCTTTCCGCAAATAAAAACAATCGTCCGGAATATAAACGATCAACGATCGAATATCGCCCGGGGAGAGAGCGAGGAAGTTCTCTTCGGTCCCGGCTATATCGAGGAAATAATACTCGGTTATACTTTTCGTATTTATGCCAATTCCTTCTTCCAGACTAATTCAATACAGGCCGCGACTCTCTACGGTAAAGCGATCGAGTTCCTGCGGCCCGATAAGAGCGACCGCCTGCTGGATCTATATTGCGGCGCCGGGACAATCGGTATCTGTGTCTCCGGACTGGTCGGGGAGGTTATAGGTATTGAATCCGAAGTCTCGGCGGTCAAAGCGGCAGTCGAAAATGCAGAAATAAACAAGATAGATAATATCAGTTTCCATACCGGGCAGGTGGAAAAGATACTCAGGAATCAGCCGGAAATATCCAAAGGTGTTAATTGCGTCATTGTTGATCCCCCTCGGGCCGGCCTGCATCCCAAAGCGCTGAAAAAACTTATTGAACTTGACCTGCCCCGGGTTGTATATGTATCCTGTAACCCGGCGACATTTTCGAGGGATGCCGCGGCGCTGGTGGAGGCAGGATACAGGATGAATAAAGTAATACCGGTTGATATGTTCCCGCATACAATGCATATTGAAATTGTTGCCGGATTTTATAAATAGGATTTTTGGAATGTACATTGGAGGTATTGTGAAGAAGCATGTTTTTACACTGGTAATATTATTTGTGACGGCCTCGATGGCGTTGGGTCAAAGCAAGCTGGAAACGAATTTCAGTAAATTAGCCGATGAGGTTCTTCAGAATCTTCAATCATTTTACCCGGTGCGTGCTACCGCCAAAGGTATCCATGATTACGACTATCGCTTTACCGATTATTCCTCAAAATCGATTAAAAATGAAATTTCGAAACTGAAGAAATTCGAAACTCGGCTTTATAAATATCAAAAGAGCGGTCTTTCCGACGAAAGCCGTATCAATCTAAAACTACTCAAGAGTAATGTCGATGTCGCCCTGGTCGAACTGAGCAAAATCAAGATATATAAAAAAAATCCGTACCTTTATATCGACGATGCCGTCAACGGCATTTATCTCATACTTATATCAGATTATGCCCCGATGGAAACCCGGGTGCAAAATATTATCGCCCGGATGAAAACCGTCCCTGACCTGTTGAATCAAGGCAAAAAGAACCTTAAAACTCCAGCGCCGATATTTATCGAGGCGGCGCTGGGGATGATCGATACCGGTGTTGATTTCTACCGGGAGGTGCAGAAAGAACTCTCCGAACAGTTTCCCGGACTTGCCCCCGAATTGGGCACGGCGATCGACAGGGCGGTCAGTTCCATGCTGGAATTCAAACACTTTCTCAAGACCGTGGCACCGGGCGAGCCGCAGTCTTTTGCTATCGGCAAAACCAATTACAATTACTTGCTTGAACACCAGTATTTTCTCGGATTCGACTCCGATTCTTTATTGAAGATCGGCGAAAATCTTCTGGCGCAGACCAAAAAGCAATATGCCGATTTCAAGGCAAAACTCGATTCAACAAACGCCGGCGTGGATTCGGTATTTGTCCTCGATTGTATCGGCAAGGAAGATATTCTGGCGTATTACAACTGGGAGGTCGAGCAGGCCCGGCTGTTCCTCGAAGAAAATGATATAGTCACCATACCTGAAGATATCGGGGCCTGTGAAGTTATCGAGACGCCGTCGTTTTTAACCGGTATGGTCAGTACGATTGCTTATGAGCCCCCGGGAACGTTCAGCCCTGATCAGACGGGATACTTATATGTCCGTCCGATCCCGGATTCGATGGATGCCGGTGAACGGGCCGCCAGATATAAATATATTCACCGACGGGGTTTCAGGGGCGGTGTCGTTCACGAAGCCTACCCCGGGCATCATTTACAACTGCAGATGGCCTCGCGGGTCGATGACGATGTTCGCAAATGGCAGCAATCGTTGTTGTTTTTGGAGGGATGGGCTTTGTACTGTGAAGAAATGATGTCGGACTTCGGTTTTTATAAAGACGAGCGCCAGTATCTGACGGTCCTGCGTGGAATTATATTCCGCGCCGCCCGGATCATCGTCGATGTAAAACTGCAGACCGGGCAGATGACCACCGATGAGGCGGTGCAATGGATAGCCGAGACGATGGATACCGAGCCGGCGGAATGGATCAGGACCGAAGTGCGAAGATATGCCCAGCAGCCGACGATTCCCATGTGCTATCTGACAGGCAAACTCGAAATCCTGAAACTTCGCGATGATCTGAAAGCCATCGAGGGTGACAATTTCTCATTGAGAAATTTCCATGATCGCCTGCTGGCCGAGGGTTCGATCCCGCCGACCCTGATACGCGAAATCTGGGGCCTGGTCCGATAAGATGGGATTGGCGACTTAACTCTGATTCCCGGGGAAAATCCTAAAATGGAACTGATAGGTCAAAGGCCGGGACGCAAAATCGTCGTTTACTTCATGGCCGCGATTTTGGCCGGCTCCGTACTTTTGATGTTGCCGGTAAGTACGGTCGGTCAAAATATCAGCTTTCTTGATGCTCTTTTCACGTCGACTTCCGCCGTCTGTGTCACCGGCTTGACTGTCCTCGATACCGGTAATGATTTTACATTATTCGGCCAGATTATCATTCTGGCTATGATACAACTCGGCGGTATTGGGATCATGACACTGGCCACCACAGTGCTGCTTACAATCATTCCAAAATTATCGTTTCAGGACCGACTGGTATTGACACAGACTCTCGGGGACACTGGTAAAATAAAACCGCACTCCTTGCTCAAAGCGGTTATGCTGACCACCTTCACTGTCGAACTGATCGGGGCAGTACTGCTGTTTTTTCGTTTCAGCCGTGAGTTTCCCTTAGGTAAGGCTGTTTATTATTCAATTTTTCACTCAATTTCCGCCTTCTGCAATGCCGGTTTTTCGACATTCAGCAACAGCCTTGAAAATTACCGCGACGATATACTGATGATGTTCATATTTTCCGCACTGATTATTCTCGGGGGAGTGGGATTTGTGGTCATCAGGGAACTGGTCATCAAAACGAGAAATAGAAAAATAAGACTGTCCCTGCATTCAAAATTATGTCTGTCTGTAACAGGCGTTCTGCTTTTGACCGGGACAATTGCCTTTCTTTTTGCCGAGAACGGTAATGAATTTTTTGAAGGTATGGGTCTTACACATGGTCTGGTCAATGCCTTTTTTCAGGCGGTGACCAGCCGTACCGCCGGATTCAATACCATACCGCAGGCCAACCTGACCGAAGTCAGTTTGCTGATTACGATTATCCTCATGTTTATTGGCGCCTGCCCCGGTTCTACCGCCGGGGGTGTCAAGACAACGACGCTGGGAGTAATACTTATAATGGCCTACAGAAGATTTCTCGGCAGGTCATCAGTAACCGTCTTCAGGAAGTCGATCAGCAATGATTCGATTAATCGCGCCCTCACCGTTATACTCGTGGCAATTCTGGTCATTGTCATCATGTTTGTCCTTTTTATGTTTGTTGAGGAAAAACCCATCCCGCACAAAATAAGTCATGGTTGGTTTGTCGATGCGGCCTTTGAAGTAATATCGGCCTTTGGTACCGTCGGACTTTCTCTCGGGACAACCGCCCATTTGCATAGCCTGGGTAAAATTATTATAATTCTTTTGATGTTCACCGGTCGTGTCGGACTGCTGACCCTGGTTTTTACGCTGGCCCGCCCGCCCAAAAAAGGCGAGATTATATATCTCGATGAGCAGGTTATGGTTGGATAGAGGTGTATTATGAAAAAATTTGCCGTCATAGGTCTTGGAAATTTTGGTGCTAATGTCGCCATTGAATTATCGAAACTGGACTGCAAAGTTACCGCCATCGATATCGATAAAAATAAAGTGCAGTCCCTGCAGGATTTTGCCGAGATGGCCATCATCGCCGATGTTTCCGAACGATCCTTTCTGGAAAATCTTGGCGTTGATAATTATGATTGTTTTATAGTCTCCACCGGAAAAGATTCTCATGCCTCCATATTAATAGCTTTGTACCTGAAAGAACTTGGGGCGGCACAGATAATTGTTAAGGCAAATTCCGAAGATCATGCCAGGATTTTGTACAAGGTTGGCGCCACCGAAGCAATCATACCGGAAAAACAAATGGCGCTGAAACTATCACATTCGCTGGCCCGGCAGAATTTGATCGACCAACTACCGCTTACTGGAGAATATTATGTTGCCGAAATAGCCCCGCCCGATGATTTCATCAATAAGCGTCTGATGGAACTCCAGTTGCGTACCAAATATCATGTTCAGGTTATTGCCCTGAAAGATTCCATAACAGGTGAATTCGAATTCGCTCCCGGCGGTGAATACACTATAAAGAAAAACGATATCCTCGTCGTTCTCGGAAAAGAACAGGATATCGTGGGATTCAAAGAATAATGCTTTAGTCAGGATCATTAAATTTGGGCGAACTGGTTTACTTACGGGACTTTGTCGTCATTCTGGCGGTTGCCGTAATCGTCGTAACCTTTCTGCACCGGCTTAAAATCCCGGCCATTGCCGCTTTTATTTTTGCCGGGATGCTGATCGGCCCGCGCGGATTTGCTCTTATCAATGATATATATAAGGTTGAGGTTATTGCCGAAATAGGCGTCGCTCTGCTTCTTTTCGGGATCGGTCTGGAACTCTCCCTCGAAAGACTAAAACGTCTCTGGAAGCCGATTATTATCGGCGGCACCCTGCAGGTCGGACTGAGTATTCTGCTGACATATTTTATTGCCCGGATCTTTGGCCTCTCATGGCAGTCGTCAATTTTTATAGGTTTTATCGTTGCCATATCCAGTACCGCTATTGTCCTCAAGGGATTGGAAACACGGGGTGAGACCGACGCCCCTCACGGGCGTATCAAACTCGGTATTCTTGTTTTTCAGGATTTATGTGTTGTCCCGATGATGCTCGCGATTCCGCTTCTCAGCGGCGCCGAATCTTCGGCCTCGGCCATCCTGACCGCTCTGGGGCGGGCGGCGCTGATTGTTGTCGGAGTTGTCATCGCCTCGAGGCTGGTCATACCCCGTTTTTTGAATATCATCGCGGCCACCAGACAGCGTCATCTGTTCGTTACGACGGTTCTCCTGATATGCATCGGAACCGCCTGGCTCACTTCGGCCGCCGGAGTATCGCTGGCGCTGGGAGCGTTTCTGGCCGGGCTGGTTGTGGCTGGATCGAAATACCGCCATCAGGCTATGTCGGATGTCATATCTTTCAAAGAGGTTTTCACCAGTATCTTTTTTGTCTCGGTCGGGATGCTGCTCTCGGCCGGAGATATATTTCAGAATGTCGGCCCGATCATGCTGATCCTTGCCGCAGTTCTTGCAGGCAAATTTATTGTCGTCCTCATTGCCGGGACTATCATGCGTCTGCCGCTGCGCGTGGCCGTCCTGGCGGCGGTCGGTCTGGCCCAGATAGGGGAATTTTCATTTCTTCTTATCCGCACCTCGCGGGAAACCGACCTGATAAGCGATCCGCTCGCGGCCAACCTGATCGCTGTCGCGATTATATCCATGTTTCTAACTCCGTTTGCATTGTCGCTTGCTCCGAAAGTGGCCGCCGGTGTTGGGCGCATGAAAGCTCTTAATCGGCTTCTCAATGTCTCTGCCGCTGAGGATGCGGTACAAAAATCAAAATTGCGCGACCATGTCATTATCGGAGGCTATGGTTTCGCCGGTCAGGAACTGGCCACGGCCTTGAAAGGGTGCGGTGTACCGTATGTGATCGTCGATCTCAACAGCGAGAATATCCGTCGGGCGCTCGACCGGGGAGAACCGGCGTATTTCGGCGATATCACCTCGCACGAAGTGCTCGAACGGCTCGGTATCGAACATGCCCGAGGTTTTGTCATAGTTATCAACGATCCAGCCGCGGTTGAACAGGCGATACGCGCGGCGCGCGATGCCGCTCCTGATATAAATATTACCGCGCGAACCCGATATCTTCTCGATATCGAACCGCTGAAAAAGGCCGGAGCGGATGAAATAATAGTCGCCGAACAACAGGCGGCGATTGAAATCGTCTCGTATATTCTTGGTATGTGCCGGGTGCATAATACCGAGATCAGCAAGGAAACC
>Ga0164318_10006885_pt1 | contig 11018 bp, 10 predicted proteins | sample GuaBasSedimGuay9_FD_113734 | JGI IMG/M metagenome (GOLD analysis project Ga0164318, IMG submission 113734) | Subseafloor sediment microbial communities from Guaymas Basin, Gulf of California, Mexico - Guay9, Core 4571-4, 0-3 cm | ecosystem: Environmental > Aquatic > Marine > Hydrothermal vents...
AAACATCATTTGCAGCAATAATCTGGTTTTTTGAAACACTAAGCTGGACATTGTAAGCAGTTTCTGCTAAGCCCTTCTTGTTTTGCATCATCCTGCATTCAGGATCAGTGAGGGATGCTTTTTTGAGATTATTTTTTTGGAGTTCTTCTTTTCTCTTATTGTTTGAGGAATTAACCAGTTCTGGTTTTTTTGAGAGGGAATGTATGCCATAGAAACACCTGTAATTATATGTATATAAAAGAAGTATTTATGTTTGATTGTGGGACAGCCTGAGCGATTAAGAGGTTACGAAGTCTTGCAGAATTCTTTACCCAAATTTTTAGCTATGCCAAAAACTCTCTTAATCGCATATGTTATCGAAAATGCAGGGATTTTGCAAAACTTATCTGCAATTAAAAAAACAAATGTCAAAGAATTAAATGTATTTTAGAATATGAAAATTGCTCCCTAATCAAAACATTTTTAATAAAATCTATTGTTTTAATATATAATTATGTCAAAAATACATACTCCAAAAAGAGGATCACGGGCATTCCGGCCAAAAGTAAGAGCTAAAAGAATATATGGCAAGGTAAAATGCATAAAGCAGGAAAATGAAGCAAAAATCGTTGAATTTGCAGGATACAAAGCAGGAATGACCCAAATCAACTGTCTTTACGACAAAAAAGAATCTCCTATTTACGGCAAAAAAACAATGATGCCTGTTACAATAATAGAAGTTCCTGATCTGAACGTTGCAGGATTCAGGTGCTATGAAAGAAAAGAAACCGGAGTTGCAGTATACAAGGATTTTCTCAACATAAACAAAAATTCTGAATTAAAGCGAAAAACAATAATATCCAAAAAGGACATTAGTCTAAAAGATAAAGATATGAAGGATATTGAGCAAAAAATATCCCTGGATGAAATTGAAGACATCAAACTGATTGTCTACACGCAACCGCATGAAACAGGAAACGCAAAGAAAAAGCCGGAACTGTTTGAAGTATTTATCGGAGGAAATTCAATTGAAGATAAATTCGCTCTTGCAAAGGAAAAAACAGGCAAGACAATAAGCATAAATGATTTTATTGAAGATGGCGCTTTTATAGATGTCATCGGCGTAACAAAAGGCAAGGGCTTTGCTGGCTCAGTAAAGAGATGGGGCGTAACATTATTGGCAAAAAAATCCCAGAAAGTGATAAGAAAAGCAGGGACGCTTGGTCCATGGCATCCTGCAAAGACGCAGGCAACAGTTCCTCAGATGGGGCAGATGGGCTTCTTCAACAGGGTTCTCTATAACCTGAGGGTTTTGAAAATCATAGGCAAAGACAGCACTGATGAAGTTTTTGAAAAGATAAAGAAAAAGCCATTCAAAAAATACGGGATTGTAAAATCCAGCTATATTATCGTAAAGGGGTCTGTAACAGGACCTGCAAAAAGAATGATAAGAATGCGAAAATCAATAAGAAACATCAAAGGAGAATATGACGGAAACATTTCTGTCAAATATATAGATTAAATTTTGTGATTATATGTACAATGTATTAACAACAAAAGGAACAAAAGCAAAGGCAATAGAAAGCCTGCCAAAGCAATTCAGCGAAAGCATAAGATCTGATCTGATAAAAAGAGCGGTCGCTGCAATAGAGGCAAACAACAGGCAACCTTATGGAGCTAATCCAAGAGCAGGATTTCATTCTTCTGCCGATTACAGGGGAAGAAGAAGAGGCTATGGTTGCTGGATAAATAAAGGAATGCACAGGACAAAGAGAATAAGAATTGGAAGCGGCGGTCTTGCCGGCACTGTAAGAATTGTTCCTCATTCTGTGAAAGGACGAAAGGCACACCCTCCAAAAGCTCAAAAAGTATGGTCTAAAAAACTAAACAACAACGAGAGAAAAAAAGCAATAAGAAGCGCTATTGCAGGAACCAAAGAAATCCAATATGTTCTTGGAAGAGGGCATATAATTGATGAAAAAATGCAACTGCCATTGATTGTAGATACTCTTGAGAACATCAGGAAAACAAAGGAGCTTAATGATTTCTTATCTTCCATTGGGCTTGAAAACGAAGTCCAAAAAGTAAAAATAAAAAAAGTAAGGGCAGGAAGAGGAAAGATGAGAGGCAGGAAATACAAGACAAAAACAGGACCTCTTTTAATCTACGGGGATGAAAAGACCGATGCAAAAACGCTCAACAGCCTGCAGGGAATTGAAGCTGTAAATGTAAGAAACCTGAATGCAAAACTTCTGTCTCCCGGGGCTCATAATATTCGCCTTTGCATCTGGAGCCAAAATGCCTTGAAAATTCTTGAAGAGGAAGAGTTGTTTTATTGATTTCATCTAATCCACAACTTCGCATTCAAGCCGAAGAATATAGTTTTTCATATATTCAACAAGCGGCTTTGCAAACATCTTTGCCGTCTCTGTATTCAGGTTGTCATAGCAGCTTATCTGAAAATTAAGATGATCTACAATGTACTCTCCTGTGCCTCTTCCTTCAGCAATTTCCTTGTCAAAATAAGATGGTTTTGCGCCCCATGTCTCGCCTTTGATATTTTTGGAATCATATTCCGGACTTGAACCTCTCCATGCAATACATCTCATTATACCAACTGCGCCAAACAAATCCATCATGTCTGCATCCCTTAAAATAGCAGGGAGTCTTCCCTCAACTTTCCTGTTGGAATTATGGTTTCTTATTGCATAAGCAATCTCTTTTATCTTTTGTTCATCAAAGAAATTGTTTTTCTCCAAATATTCAGATGCCATCTTTGCTCCGATTTTCCCATGCATGTTGTCCATTTGCACAGAAGAGCGACCAATATCGTGCAGCAAAGCTGCTGCTTCCACAATCTCCAAATCATTAAATCTTTCTCTTTTTGCAATCTTCAAAGCCCAGTTCCTAACCCGGCTAACATGCATGTAATTATGCACACTTGCCTGTGTCATTTTTTTCATTGCATATTGCTCTATTTTTCTGATTTTATCTGTCTTCATATTCTACTCTCTCCCCTCCCCTCACTTTTATTTATTTTTGCCAAAACTATCTTGCTCCCTTCCATAACAATCAGCCCAATGCTTGAAACAGCGAGGATTCTCATCCAGTCAATGGCATTTAACGCAACGGTTTCAAATACCATCTGCATAAAAGGAACATAGATAATCACCAGCTGTATAATCAATGACAGGCATATTGCGCCAAATAAATACTTGTTTGAAAAAGGATTTAATTTTTTTATGGATGGCTTTAAAGAGCGGGCTGACAAGACAGCAAACATTTCAAACGCCACCAGCGTGGTAAATGCTACAGTGCGCGCCTTGTTCAGGTTTTCATCCACGTAAAGGGAAAACAAAAATACTGTTCCGATTCCCATGATTATGCCGAACAATATAATGAGCCCAAACATCTGGTTTGTTATTGGTTTTTCTTTTGGATTTCTCGGTTTGCGCTTCATTATATCATCATCTGCTTTCTCCATCCCGAGCCCAAGGGCAGGGAAATCATCGGTCAGAAGATTCATAAGCAAAATCTGCAGGGGTATTAAAGGAAGGGGCAATTTAAACGCAATAGCAATAAGCATTGTTATTATTTCTCCTGCATTGCAGGGAAGAAGATACCTGACTGATTTTATCATCTTGTCGTAAATATTTCTTCCCTCGCCAACTGCATTTACAATGGTTGAGAAATTATCATCCACCAGAATCGCCTTTGAAACCTCCTTTGAAACTTCAGTGCCTGTGATTCCCATCGCAACTCCAATATCTGCTTTTTTAAGGGCAGGGGCATCATTTACTCCATCTCCTGTCATTGCGACAATATGACTTTTTTTTTGCAGGATATCAATTATGCGCATCTTCTGGATTGCCTGTGACCTTGCGATTATTCTTATATCCTCTATTTTCTCTTCCAGTTCTTCATCTGTCATTTTCTGGATCTCCTGACCGCTAAGCAATAAATCTCCTTCCTTAAACAAGCCAATCTGCCGTGCTATCGCTCTTGCTGTTGCAGAGTAATCTCCTGTGATAACCATTACTTTTATTCCTGCTGTTTTGCACTGCTCAATTGATTCTTTTACTTCGCTTCTTGGAGGATCTATCATTCCGACCAGCCCTATAAAGACAAGATTTTTTTCTGTTTTCTCAATACTGGAGACAGAATATTCAGTCAGGGAATATGCAAGACCAAGAATCCTTAATGCCTTTTTTGCAAATTCATCATTTGTTTTTAAAACCAGTTTCCTGTCTTTCTCTGTGATTTTTCTTATTTTTCCGTCTTCATAAATCCTGTCGCACAGCCCAATAAGCAAATCAGGAGCACCCTTGACATAAACTTCTTTTTTTCCGCTACTCTTGTTCATGTAAATCGAAGACATCCGCTTCCTGTCTGAGTCAAAAGACAGCTCTTCCATGAATTCAAAATCCTTTTTTATTTTTTCTTCCCTTATTCCTCCTTTCTGCCCCAGAACAATCAATGCCCCTTCTGTGGGGTCGCCTATAATTTCATATTTTCCATTGTTTTTTACCAGTTTTGCATTGTTGCATAAATATCCAATTCTCAACAGCAATTGGAGTTTTTCCGGGCTTGTTTTTTCGTTTTCAATGTAAAAATCGCCTTTTGGTTCATATCCTTCTCCCCCTATATTTATTATCCTGCCTGATGTATAGACATGCGTTATTGTCATCTGGTTTTTTGTAAGAGTGCCTGTCTTGTCAGAGCAGATAAATGTCGTTGCGCCAAGACTCTCGGCAGCAGTCAACTTCTTTATGAGCATATTCTTTCCGGAAAGCTGTTTTGCGCCAACAGAAAGACCGACAGTCACCACTACAGGAAGGGAATTAGGGACAGCCGCAACTGTCAGTGCCAGGGCAAACATAATAATTGCCTCAAGCGCAATATCGCTTGAAAGATAGCTTGAAACAGAAACCAGCACAATAAGAGAAATGACAATAACCCCTATCTGCTTTGCCATCTGATTAAATTTTACCTGCAATGGGGTTTTTGTCTCTTCTGTTTCCTGTATTGCTCCTGCTATTTTCCCTATCTCTGTTTTCATCCCTGTTGTAGCAACAACTGCCGTCGCCTTGCCAACAGTCACAATACTATTCATAAAAGCCATGCTCTCTCTTTTGGAAGAGGACAAATCAATTATTTTTTTGACAGGGACAGATTCCCCTGTAAGCGAAGATTCATCAATCTGGAGATTGGAAAGTGTGAGAATTTTGCAGTCAGCGCATACAATATCCCCTGCTTCAAGATAAACAATGTCTCCTGTAACAACTTCTCTTGCAGGTATTTTTTTTATCCTTCCACCGCGGCAGACGACTGCCATAGGCGCAGTTTCATTTTTCAGCATCTCTATTGCTTTTTCAGCGCGCCACTCCTGAACAAATCCCATAATCGCAGTCAGGATTATGATAAAAAACATTGCAAATGATTCGAGTTTTTCACCTAAAAATAAGGATAAAACGCATGCAAATATCAGAAGAATGATAAGCGCATTTTTGAACTGGTCTAAAAATATACTTATAGCAGTTGCTTTTTTTCCCTGCTCTAATTCATTATGTCCATAATGTCTCAGCCGCCTTTTTGCTTCGGATTCGCTCAAACCCTCTTTGGAAGTTGAAAATTGCTCTAAAAAGTCATCAGGCGTTTTGGATTTCATAGAAATTACTTTTCATCATCCTTCTTGCCGAACAAAAAATCAAATTTGGAGGAAGTGGATTTTTCCTCCTTTTGTGCCGGAAATGAAGTATCTGATGTACCCTTATTTTCTATTCTTGCTTCTTTGCCTTTTTGAAAAGAACTGCGTGGAGGATAGCTCCTGCCTCTCATTATTTTTCCATTATCCTTTACATAGAGATAACCCTTTTTCCATGGTCTCTTGATATAAGCATACATTAATATCATAAGCAAGACCAAAACAATAATTACCATTCCTTCAGGACTCATACAGATATATATTGCTAATGTTTAAATAATTTTTGTTGCAATGCATTTTTATAGCTTCATGACTTTGTTTTTTTTAATATTTATATCCTGTCACTATTTGAATTTATTTCTTCAAATTATCTGCATTTAAATATATCGCTAATCCTCTATAATAATGAAAGAAAAAAATAGAAGAGTATGTCCTGTTGAAAATGCAGGAAGTCTTGATAATATTTTTAGAAAATGGATTCATAATCCTAAAAAACTTCTAAAAAATTATGTTAAAGAAGGAATGATTGCATTGGATGTCGGGTGCGGTCCGGGACTTTTTTCAATAGAAATGGCAAAAATGGTCGGCAAGACAGGCAAAGTTGTTGCAGTAGATTTGCAGGAAGGCATGCTCAAAAAAATAAAAAATAAAATTGCAGGAAAAGAAATAAGAAATAGAATCGAATTGCATCAATGCAAAAAAAATAAAATTGAAATTTCAGAAAAAGTTGATTTTGTTTTAGCTTTTTACATGGTTCATGAAGTTCCAAACCAAATGAATTTTTTTAAGGAAATAAACTCTGCATTAAAAATCAATGGAAAAGTATTCATCATAGAACCTAAATTTCATGTTTCTAAAAAGGCTTTTGAAGATACGATAAATGTTGCAAAAGAAGCAGGATTAAAAATATCCAAAAAAGAGAAAGTATTCTTTAGCAGAGCGATTATTTTGGAACATTAGATTATTTTTGCTGAAACTTCCTGTTGCGTTTATGATGATATCCACTGATTATATTTCGTATGAACGCCGAACGCTCAAACCCTTCTCTCGAATAAAGACAATGATGTCCTAACCAAAGTTTTATAAAAAAATACGAATCTTATTTATTATGAAAAAGAATGATTTTATTGAAATGGAGTACACTGCCAAAATAAAAACTACAGGGGAAGTATTTGACCTTACAAGCGAAGCAAAAGCAAAGGAACTGAATATATACAATAGCGCGTATTCTTATCACCCCATAATTATAATACTGGGGCAGGGTTTTGTGCTGAAATCACTCGAGGACAAACTTCTTGGCATTGATGAAAAAGATATAGGGAAAAAATTTACATTTGCATTCAAGCCCGAAGAGGCATTTGGTAAAAGAGATCCTAAACTCGTCAGAACATTCTCATCCTCTTTTTTCAAGGCAAAAAACATAACTCCTGTTGTTGGGCAGAGCATTAAGATAGAAGACAGGAAAGGAACGGATTTGACCGGCAAGATAATGTCTGTCTCTGCAGGCAGAGTAAAAGTGGATTTCAACCATATTCTGGCAGGAAAAGAAGTGGAATATGAAGTTATACTGAATAAATTATTTAAGACAATAGAAGAGAAAACCGATGCAGTAATCCAGATGTTTGCTCCGTTAAAAGCAGATAAAATAACAAAAAAAATTGATAAAAACATTCTTACTGTTAATCTTCCAAAAGAAATGGACAATGTTGTCATCAAGCAGTTGATTGCAAAATATTCAACTGAATTCATCGAAAAAATTGACGAAGTGAAATTCGTCGAAACATTTAAAAATATAATAGTCAATAAATAATATTGAATAATAATTGGCATAATTCAATAATAGAAAAGAAGGGGTAAAAATGGATTCTCTAATTGAAAATGTATTAGGAAATGAAAAAAGCACTAATGAAGAAGATACAATGGTGCGGCAAAGTAGCAGTATTTTGGAAGAAAGTCCGAAAGAAATAATTGATTCTTCTGTACAGAAGCAGCAGCAGGGTATAAATGATGACTTAAAAGTAATACTTGAACAAAGAAGAGCAAAGATAAAAGTCATTGGTTGCGGCGGTGCAGGAAAAAATACATTAAACCGGTTGGCGGATGTAGGCATTATTGGCGCAGATACAATTGCAGTAAATACAGATGCGCAGGATTTGCTTTATACTCAGGCAAATGAAAAAATATTGATTGGCGTTGAACTTACAAACGGACTTGGCGCAGGATCAAATCCATCTATTGGAGAAGCTTCTGCTAAAGAATCAAGGGAAAGCATAAAAAGCGCAATTTCCAAAGCAGACATGACCTTTATCACGTGCGGTCTTGGAGGCGGAACAGGAACCGGCTCAGCGCCGGTGGTTGCTGAAACATCCAAAAAAAGCGGAGCATTGACTGTTGCAATCGTTACTGTTCCATTCACTATGGAAGGAGCACACAGGATAAACAACGCAAAGGAAGGGCTTGAAAAACTCGAAAGCAATGTTGACACACTTATAATAATACCGAATGACAAACTCATTCAGATTGCTCCTGATGTTTCAATAAATACAGCATTTAAAATAGCAGACGAGATTCTTGTAAATGCAGTGAAAGGAATAACTGAGATGGTTACAAAACCAGGTCTTATAAATCTTGATTTTGCCGACATAAAAGCAATCATGAATGAGGGCGGCGTCGCAATGATTGGAATGGGGGAGTCTGACACAGAAAAAAGAGCAACAGAAGCTGTAAAAAAAGCCCTTAACAATCCATTGCTTGATGTTGATATAGAAGGCGCAACAGGAGCTCTTATAAATGTCGTAGGCGGAAGTTCCCTTACCCTAAAAGAATCCAAGGAAGTTGTTGAAACCGTTACAAGCAAATTGTCCCCGGACGCAAAGATAATATGGGGTGCATCTATTGAAAAAGAACTTGGAGACTTACTCCGTGTAATGGTAATCGTTACAGGCGTAAAATCCACCCAGATATATGGAGGCAACAGGGAAGAATTCAAGGAAAGGCACAGGGCAGAGATGAAAACCAAGCTCGGAATTGATTTTATTTAATTTTTTCATTTTACATTATTTATTCTTTTTTTATTTTGTTACTATTCTGAAGTAGTAACAAAACGCAAAAGCTTATAAAGTTTTCTCTACTTTAATGTATATATGGTAAGAAATATAATAAATAATATTAATGGCACTAATGGAAAATATCTATTGTTCAAGAAAAAACCGGTGGATGTCTTAATGTACTTGCAAGACAATACAAGACCAAAATATGTCTCATACATCTCCAAGGAAATAAACTGCACTTATGCCCACACAGAAAAAATACTGGATACATTCAGGGAGTTGAGTATGGTTTCATTTAAAAAAGATGGAAGGAGAAAATACATTAAACTTACAAACAAGGGAGAAAAAATAGGCAAACTGGTTGAAAATCTTTTAATAATTTGCAATGATAGATAGGTATGAAAAAATCATGCCTTGATTTCACAAAAGAAGTTGCAGAAGGAAAAATTAATCTCATTGACTATTACAACAATTTCTACAGGCAAATAGATGCGCTAAAGCCATTAAATTACATAATTACTGCAAACCCAAAAGAAAATGCTATTGAAACAGCAAAAGATTTGAGCAGAGAAATAAAAAAGAATAAAAATATATTAAAAGAAAAGCCTCTGCTTGGAATTCCCATCACAATAAAAGACTGCATTACAACAAAAAATCTGCGAACAACTGCTGGCTCAAAAATTCTGGACAATTACATTCCTGCATTTGATGCAACAGTTGTTGAAAAAATAAAAAATGCAGGGGGGATTATTGTCGGGAAAACTTCTATGGATGAATTCGGGTTTGGAACATTTTCCACAAACTGCGCCTATGGCGCACCCAAAAACCCAGTTGACAACCATCGTTCGTGCGGCGGCTCATCAGGAGGAGCATGCGGATTTACTGCCAAAATAGATATGCCTCATCTGGCAGTAGCTGAATCAACAGGCGGGTCTATTTCATGCCCTGCTTCTTTTTGCGGTGTTTTTGGGATTACTCCAACTTACGGAAGAGTATCCCGCTGGGGGATGATTGATTATGCCAGCTCATTTGACAAAATTGGCTCTGCTGCGTCCTATCTTGAAGATGCAGTGCTTTTGCTCAATATAATTTCAGGAATTGACGAAAAGGATTCAACAACAGTGGAGATCAAAAAAATTGTTTTGGATGAAAAAAAGCAGAGAAACATATCTCTTGCAATCCCAAAAGAATACATTGATGCAATTGAGGATAAGAACATACTGGAGCAATTCGATAGGGCAAAAGATGTTCTGTTAAAAAAAGGAGTAAAAATCCATGAAGTGAGCTTGAAGACAACAAAATACGCGCTTTCCTGTTATTACATAATTGCAATGGCAGAGGCATCCACAAACCTTGCAAAATACTGCGGTCTTCGATATGGTATGCAGGAAAATCCAGAACAGAAGCATTTTGATAAATATTTCACTCATATAAGGACCAAATATCTCGGGACAGAGGCAAAGAGAAGAAGCATAATCGGAACTTACATCCGGATGGCAGGATTCCGCGACAAATACTATCTAAAGGCAATGCAGACAAGAACGCTCATAATAGAGGATTTCAAAAAAATCTTCAAAAAATACGACGCTATCTTTGCCCCCACAATGCCGATTGTTGCTCCTAAATTCAGTGATATAGAAAAGCTGAGCCCGAAGCAGAACTATTCTCTTGATATTTTAACAGTCGGACCTAATTTGGCGGGATTTCCAACAATAAGCATTCCCTTTGGAAAAGTTGAAAACATGCCTGTCGGCATGCAATTAATCGGAGACCATTTATGCGAGGAAAGAATTGCAAATATCGCTAATTTAATCTAAAAGAAAGCTCCATATCTTTGTTGTGAGGCAATCCATTTTTTAGTGAGAGTTGCCACTAACAAAACTTTATTAATTTCAATTCAATAAAAATATAACTATGAAAAATAAAAATAAAATTGGATTGATTATTATAGGAATTATTTTAATCATTGCATGCGGATGTTTTATATTGAAAGAGGAAATGAGGTTAGATGATAAATCAATTGAAAAAGCAGGAATTTTTGTTGACGGGAACTTTGAAGAAATGCCTGACCTCCAGTTTCCTGTAGACAAAACTCAAGCTGAAAGAATAGTCAAAGAATTTTGCGAACCTGAAAATTCAGATTATATGTATAATTATAGAGTAATGAAAAAAATTGACAATGAATGGAGAATACCAATTATGAATCTTAATTGTCCATGTTATGCAACAGTAAATGCAGAAACAGGAGAAACAAATTGCATGAAAAACATTCCGTTTGGGACTGG
>Ga0164318_10006886_pt1 | contig 11018 bp, 9 predicted proteins | sample GuaBasSedimGuay9_FD_113734 | JGI IMG/M metagenome (GOLD analysis project Ga0164318, IMG submission 113734) | Subseafloor sediment microbial communities from Guaymas Basin, Gulf of California, Mexico - Guay9, Core 4571-4, 0-3 cm | ecosystem: Environmental > Aquatic > Marine > Hydrothermal vents >...
AGGCCTCCACTCTTCTCTTTCCTTCTCCATTTTTTCACCTCATTTTAAATTATAATATAATTTCTTTTTTTGTCAACCCCAAAACGCCGCAGAACGCGGCGTTTTGGGGTTGATTCAATTATTTACTCAAGAGTTATTTATTTCTTTTTATCGATTCTTCTAATATCTCTTTCCTCTTCCCATAGCAATTTAGAGAAATCTTTGGTTTCCATCCTCTGGAGAAAAATTATTCCTTCCAGATGATCAAATTCATGTTGAACTACTCGAGCATGGAAAGGATTTCTGATCTCATCTATATGTCTCTTCCCCTGGGGATCAAAATACTCAATTTTAAGAAAATCTGCTCTCTCTACAATTCCAAACAATGAGCCATAAATTACACTTAGGCATCCCTCAAAATCTTTATTCTTTTGATCAGAGATCTCTACAATTGAAGGATTAACATATGCTACAAAGCCAATCTCTTCTCTTTCAGGATACTTTTCTTTGTAGGAAAGAGTGTTTTTTATATCTACAATAAATACCCTTTTTGGAATTCCAATCTGAGGAGCAGCAAGCCCAACTCCTCCATAGTAATCAAGCGTTTCTTTTAAAGAAGCAACTATTGCTCTTGCCTCATCAAATGTTTTTACTTCTTCTGACTTCTGAAAAAGCAATCTACCTTCTTCTGTCCCTACTTGTTTTGGTAAGATGATTGCCATCTACCTATCTCTTATTTAGTATTCGGGAATTGGTGGAGTCTTTTCTTTCTTATCTTTCTCTTCTGGCTTTTCTGCCACCAAAACCTCTGTGGTCAAAAGCATAGCTGCAGCAGAAGTAGCATTCTCCAAAGCAGATCTCACTACCTTGGTAGGATCTACAACACCTGCCTCCATAAGATCTTCAAAAGTACCAGTCTGGGCATTAAATCCAAAACTCTCTTTCTCTTTGTTTTTTCTTACCTGGTCAACCACCACTGATCCTTCTTGACCAGCATTTTTGGCAATTTGACGGATGGGTGCTTCAAGAGCTCTTTTTAAAATATCAACTCCGATCTTCTCATCTCCTTCTACCTCCAAAGACTCTAAACTATCTATTGCTCTCAGAAGGGCTACTCCGCCTCCAGGCACTATTCCTTCCTCAACAGCTGCTCGAGTAGCAGATAGAGCATCTTCCATTTTGTGTTGTCTTGCCTTCTGCTCTACCTCAGTAGCCGCTCCTACCTTAATTACAGCTACTCCTCCTGTTAACTTTGCTAATCTTTCTTGAAGTTTCTCTTTATCAAACTCTGATTCTGTAGTTTCAATTTCTTTTTTGATTTGCTTTATTCGAGCCTCAATTTCTTCTTTTGATCCCTTTCCCTCAATGATGGTGGTATTTTCCTTTGTAGCTACAACCTTCCTTGCCTGACCGAACATTTCTTGTTTTATATCTTCCAATCTCATACCGGCTTCTTCAGAAATCACCTGAGCACCAGTAACACAAGCAATATCGGCCAGCATTTCTTTCTTTCTGTCTCCAAATCCAGGAGCTTTCACTGCCAATGTATTAAACACGCCTCTTAATTTATTAACTACCAAAGTAGCTAAAGCATCTCCTTCTACCTCATCAGCAATAATTACAAGTTCTTTTTTACCCATTTGGGCAAGTTTCTCTAATACAGGCAGGATTTCATTTAAGGAAGAAATTTTTCTGTCGGTAACCAGAATATAAGGATTTTCATAGACTGCCTCCATCCTTTCAGTATCGTTTATCATATAAGGAGAAATATAACCACGGTCAAACTGAAGACCTTTCACGATCTCTTTCTGGAGACCAAAAGTCTTTGATTCCTCAACAGTAATTACACCATCCTTTCCAACCTCCTCGAATACCTCAGCGATTAAATTACCCATCTCTGGATCTTCAGCTGATATAGTAGCTACCTGAGCAATCTCCTCCCGAGTGGTAACCTTCTTTGACATTTTCTTTAAAGCCTCAACCACCTTCTCTTTGGCTTTCATAATTCCTCTTTTAATGGCAAGAGGATTTGATCCGGCAGCTACATTCTTAAGACCTTCTGTAACAATCGCTTGAGTTAATAGAACTGCAGTAGTTGTTCCATCTCCTGCTACATCATTTGTCTTTGAAGCTACCTCTTTGACAATTTCAGCTCCAAGATTTTCTGTTTTATCCTCCAACTCAATCTCTTTGGCAATGGTTACTCCATCATTTGTAATAGTAGGAGGGCCGAAGCTAGACTCTAGCACCACATTTCGACCTTTAGGCCCCAGAGTAACCTTAACAGCGTTAGCTAATTTATCAACGCCTTGTTTAAGTTTTTTTCTGGCTGCCTCTGAGTATTCAATTTGTTTTGGCATATTTTTATTGTTCTAAAATTGCTAAAATATCTTCTTGTTTTGCAATGAGATACTTTTTATCGTCGACCTTTACTTCATTGGGAGCATATTTAGTAAATAAGACGATATCTCCTGGTTTTACCTCAGGAGGAATAACTTTTCCTGACTCAGTCACTTTACCAGGACCAACAGCAATAACTTTTCCTTGTTCTGGTCTTTCTTTTTCTACGGTTGAAGGAAGCAAGATTCCACTCTTTGTTTTTTCTTCTTGAGTAATAGGCTCTATTACTATGTAATCACCTAAAGGCTTTATTTTCATAAGTTCATTATTACTTAATTACTTAAAGCAAATTTTAAAAACGACCTTTAAGTTTTAGCAGACCTATGAGAAGAGTGCTAATTTAGTATTTTAGTTTTTCAAGAATCTGTTGTCAAGTATTTGAGAAGGTATTGAAATATAACAAAAGTTTTGCTATCATCAAAATATATTGATATCATGTCTAGACTAAGAAGGTTAATTCTTCAGATTCTTGCTGGAATTGTAGCAATTTGGTTAGCAAAAGAGTTTATTGAAGGAGTAAAATTCTCAGGAACATTCAAAACCTTACTCATTGTAGGAAGTGTTCTTGGGTTTATCAATTTCTTTATTAAACCGCTACTGAATTTGATTACCCTTCCTTTAAGAATCATAACACTTGGAATTTTTTCTATTTTCATTAATATAGGAATAGTATGGGGGGTAGATATTTTTTTTCCTGAATTAGAAATTACTGGATTGCTCCCCCTTCTATTAACTACCCTAATTGTATGGGGTCTTAGTATAATTGCTTCTCATTTATAGAGAGAAGTGCTACTGAGATTATGAACTATCTTGCTTGCATTCAAATAATAGTATGCGTTCTCCTGGTGATTTTTATCCTTCTTCAACAAAGAGGAACAGCACTGGGATCAGCTTTTGGTGGAGGAGGAGAATTCTATTCTACAAGAAGAGGGATTCAGAAAAAGCTCTTTTGGGCAACAATTTTTCTCGGAGCAGCTTTTATCTTTCTTGCATTACTAAACCTTATTGTTAGATGAATAGTAATTACTTCCACAAAAATTCCCCGTTTAAGTGGCCTACATTAAAGCAATGGAAAAAACTCCCTCGAGTCCTTGGCCGGAACGAACGGCGGATACTTTTTTTATTAATTATACTCGCTTGCATTTCTTTTCTCTTTCTTTCTACTAAATTCTACTTTAAACACACTTCTCTTGTACCTGTAAAAGGAGGAAGCTATACAGAAGGAATAGTTGGACAACCACGGTTTATAAACCCTGTTTATGCTTCCTTGAGCGATGTAGATCGAGATTTAACTGAGCTTTTGTTTCCTTCATTGATGAAATATGACAAAAATGGAAATCTCACAAAGGATATAGCGACTGATTTTGAAATAAAAGAAAATGGAAAAATATATGAGTTTAGTATCAAGGACAATGTATTTTGGTCGGATGGAAAAAAGCTTACTGCAGACGACATAATTTTTACGATAGAAACCATCCAAGATCCAAAATATAAAAGCCCTCTAAGAGCACAATGGTTAGGGATAGAAGTAGAAAAACTATCAGATTATAAAATTAGATTTGAACTAAAAAAGCCTTCTTCTATATTCCTTGAAAATACTACTCTAAAAATAATACCAAAACATATCTGGAAAGATGTTTTACCAGAGAACTTTCCTTTTAGCATCTACAATCTTCAACCTATAGGAGCTGGCCCTTATCAGTTTAAGGAATTACAAAAAAATAAGTCCGGGTTTATAGAATCCATAACTATTGAAAGATCTTCGAATTACTACTCAAAAGAACCTTTTATTTCACAAATCAAATTTAGATTTTTCAAAAACGAAGAAGATTTAATCAAAGCAGCAAAAAAAGGAGAAATTGATGGTTTTTCTTTGATTAATTTTCAACATCTAAAAGACCTACCCCCTGATAAATTTGTAGTCCATCGAATTATCCTCCCTCGTTATTTTGCTGTATTCTTTAATCAAAAGAAATCAAAAGTTCTAGCACAAGAAGAAGTAAGAAAGGCTCTTAATATAGCTACCAATAAAGAAGAGATTATAAATGAAATACTCTCTGGTTATGCTCATAAAGTTGATTCTCCTGTTCTGCCAGAAATATATGGACTTGCTACTCCTTCTAGTGTATATGAATTTGATTCTCAAAAAGCAAAAGATATTCTCAATAAAGCAGGGTTTAAAGATTTTGACGGAGATGGATTCAGAGAAAAACATATTGAAAAGGAGCCCGCTTTTCAATTTACATCAACTCTAAAGGTTGGCAATAAAGGAAATGAAGTAAAAGAATTGCAGAAATGCTTAGCAAAATATCCAGATATATATCCAGAAGGACAAATCACAGGTTATTTTGGGCAAAAAACCAAAAATGCAGTAATCAGGTTTCAAGAAAAATATGCATCTGAAATCCTTCAACCTTTAGGACTTAAATCGGGCACTGGAAAAGTAGGACCTTCTACCAGAAAAAAACTCAATGAAATATGTTTTCCTTCTTCAGAAGAAACTCTTTCTTTAGAATTTTCTCTGGTAACAGTAAACCAGCCCCAGTTAATAGAAGTAGCCAATTCACTCAAGAAGCAGTGGAAAGAGATAGGAGTAAAATTAGAAGTTAAAACAGCAAGTATATCTGATCTTGAAAGAGAATTTATAAAACCAAGAGAATATGAAAGTTTGCTGTTTGGAGAAGTACTTGGCTCAATCCCTGACCCCTTTCCTTTTTGGCACTCTTCTCAAAAAAATGATCCTGGTCTTAACTTAGCAATGTATGAAAACAAAAAAGCGGACTACTTTTTGGAAAAAATTAGAGAAAGCTATGACCAAGAAACCAGAAAAGAAAATTATGAAAGTTTCCAAAATGTCCTGATAAAAGATGCTCCTGCTGTTTTTCTCTACAGTCCTGATTACTTGTACTTAGTAAAACCAAAAATTAAAGGAATAAAAACAACCATAATTATTGATCCATCAAAAAGGTTCTCAGATATAGAAAATTGGTATATAAAAACAAAAAGAGTTTGGAATTTCTTAAAAAAATAACTTCTTTTGTTGTTGGGCCGGGGTGGTGGAATTGGTAGACACGCACGGTTCAGGACCGTGTGCGAATAATCGCTTGTGGGTTCGAATCCCACCCCCGGCACTTTAAGAAAGAAAAAATGGTCTCGTTATTAAATTCGAATGCGAGAACAACCTTTAATCTCTCAAAGATTATTTTGTCTTTTGTATTTATTTTTTATCTCCAAAAGAGTTATTTTTGCTGATATCTTTTTTCTCGCTCAGAGAGATATCATAAAGTTATGAGAAAAGGACCAAGAAGAAGACAAAAAGAAAAAGCACTCAGAATCATCCCTTTAGGAGGACGAGGAGAAGTTGGTCGAAATATGATGCTTCTTGAATATAAAAAGAAGATTTTAATTATTGACATGGGATTTAGGCTACCAGAAGAGGAAATGTTTGGAGTTGATTACATTATTCCCAACATTTCTTATCTTTTAGGAAAACAAAAAAATATTTTAGGTATTGTCTTTACTCACGGCCATTATGATCATATTGGAGCTGTCCCCTACTTAATTGATAAACTTGGTAATCCTCCAATTTTTGCTTCACCTCTCACAGCAGGTATTATTTTAAAAAGACAAGAAGATTTTCCTCACCTTCCATGGCTAAACATAACTCGCATAAAAGACAAATCGAAAATAAAATTAGGAGAATTTGAAATAGAATTTTTCCGTCAAAACCACAATATTCCTGATAATTTTGGATTATTTATCAAAACACCAGTAGGAAACATCGTTCATACATCAGATTTTAAATTTGACAAGAATCCAATCAACGATCCTCCTACCGATTTTGGAAGGCTAAGAGAAATAGGCAAAAGAGGAATCTTGCTCCTGATGTCAGATTCAACAGGTGCAGAAGAGAAAGGCCATTCTTTATCAGAAAAACAAATCTTTAAGAATCTGGAAGAAATCTTCAGAAACTCGAAGGGACGGATTATCGCAGCTACTTTTGGCTCTCTAATAAATCGTATTCAGCAGATAATTACCTTATCTGAAAAACATAAAAGAAAGGTAGCTATCGACGGATATACTATGAAGATGAATGTAGAAATTTGCAGAAATCTAGGATATATAAAGACCAAAAAAGGCACTTTGATCAGTCCCAAGGAAATTAAAAAATACCCTGACCCACGAATTACCTTGCTCTGTACAGGCGCTCAAGGTGAAGAGTCTGCAATCCTAATGAGGATTGCCAATAGAGAGTATCCTTTTCTTAAAATAAAGAAAGGAGATTCGGTAATTTTCTCTTCTTCAGTGGTTCCTGGCAACGAAAGGACTGTTCAGTTTTTGAAAGACAACATTCTAAGACAAGGAGCTATTGTTTTCCACTACAAGATGATGGATATCCACGCTGGAGGGCATGCTCAAGAGGAAGAGTTGAAGAAAATGATAAGAATTATGAAACCAAAATTCTTTATGCCCATCCATGGCCAATATTCAATGCTTGTCGCCCACGCTCAGCTTGCAAAGGAACAAAAAATACCAGAAAGAAACATTGTCGTTGCAGAAAATGGTCAAGTTATTAAGTTAACTCATGAAAAGATATCAATTGAGAAAGAGGAGGTTCCTTCAAATTATATCATGGTAGATGGGCTAGGAATAGGAGACGTAGGGGACATTGTTCTAAGAGATCGGCAAACCCTTGCTAGTGGAGGAATGTTTGTTATCATCACTGTAGTAGATAGAAAGACTGGAAAAGTAAAAGGTTCTCCTGATATAATATCAAGAGGATTTGTTTATCTAAAAGAATCAAAAGATCTCTTAAGAGATACAAGAAAAAAAGTGATAAGAATTGTTAACAAAGCAACTGGATCGGGCGCTACGGTAAATTGGATTTATATTAAAGATGAAATAAGAAGAAAGATTGGAGCGTTTTTGTTCAAAAAAACTAAACGCAGGCCAATGATTCTGCCTGTTGTAATTGAGGTATAAAAAATATGCGCGTTGTTACAGGAATCAGACCAACAGGACCACTTCATATTGGCAACTATTTAGCTACCGTCAAACAATATGCAGAACTTCAGAAACAAAATGAATGTATCTTTTTTATTGCTGATCTCCACGGAATCACTACTCCTTATGAGATAAAGTCTTATCGGAAAGAAGTACTTCAAAAAGCAGTAGATGTGTTAGCAGCCGGAATTGATCCGGAAAGATGTATTCTTTATATCCAATCGGAAATTAAAGAAATTACTGAACTAGCCTGGCTCTTGTCCATAGTTACTCCTGCAGGCGATCTTCGGAGAATGACGCAATTCAAAGAAAAAGCAAAGAAATACCCCAAAAATGTAAACGCTGGGCTTCTTAATTATCCTATCTTAATGTCGGCAGATATTTTAATTTACAAAGCCGATCTCGTTCCTGTAGGCAAAGATCAAAAACAGCATCTTGAACTTGCTCGGACAATTGCAAGAAGATTTAATAAGCGATTTGGAGAAACTCTGAAGATTCCAAAACCCTTAATATCAGAGTCTTCGGCAAAAATTATGTCATTGAAAAATCCAAGAAAAAAGATGTCCAAAAGCGACCCTGAGGATACCTACATTAGTATTTTTGATGAACCAGAGATGATAAAAAAGAAAGTGATGTCAGCAGTCACAGATACAGGAAGATCAATAAAATATGATCCAAGAAAAAAACCTGGTATCTCTAATCTTTTAAACATCTATAGCATTTTCTCAGGAGAATCAATTAGAGATTTAGAGAAAAAGTTTAAGAAAAAAGGATATGCTGATTTTAAAAAATCTTTAATCAAACTTTTAACAGATAAGTTTGAGCCTTTTAGACGAAAAAGAAAAGAGCTTGCAGCAAGAGAAATTTATGTAAAGGAGATCCTCAAGCAAGGAGCAAAAAAAGCCAGAGTACTGGCCGAGGCAACAATGGAAGAAGTGCGCAAGAAGATGGGAATTGTCTGAGAGAGTTATTTCTTTATTAATGCCGAAATTTCTTTTTTCTTCTTTTCTAATATCTCTTTTGTCTTTGCTTCTATGACCAATCTCAACAGAGGTTCTGTATTAGAAGGACGAACATTAAACCACCAATCTTTAAAATCTACCCGAAGACCATCAAGATAAGTCTTTTTTCCTTTAGAAAATTTCTTCTCCAATTCCTTTATCTTTTTTTCTTTGTCCGCTACTTCAAAATTAATTTCTCCTGAATGATAATATTTCTTGTATTCTTTAATAATATCGGAGAGTTTCTTTTTACTTTCTGACAATCTTTCTAATATTTTAAATAAGACAAAAAAAGGGCTCTCTGCAAAATATCGATCCTTGAAATAATAATGTCCAGAGAACTCCTGAGCAAACACTATATTTTCTTTGCGCATCCTTTCCTTGATAAAAGAGTGACCTACTCTGCTCATAATAGCAACACCTCCTGCCTCTTTGATTTTCTCTTTAACTATATTGCTTGATCTAATATCATACATAATCTTCTGCCCAGGATATCGTTTTAAAATGCTCTCTGCCACCAACACGCCTATTAAATCAGGAGGAACTACTTCTCCTTTCTCATCAACAAAGATAATTCTATCCCCATCTCCATCAAAAGCTACTCCTAGATCTGCTTTTTTCTTTCTGACTGTTTGTTTGATATCTTCTAAATTTTCCTCAACAAGAGGGTTTGGAAGATGGTTGGGAAATCTTCCATCCAACTCGGGAAATAAATGATAGAGTTGCACAGGTAATTTCTTGAAAATTTGGGGGATTACTATACCCACTACACCATTAGCAGTATCCACTACTATTCTCAAAGGTTTGATTTTCTTTATCTGAATACCTTCAAAAACAAACTTTGAATAATCATCTAGCACATTCTTTTTAATCACATCACCTTTCTTTTTGTTTGGAAGAAAAGAGGTATTTGCCAAGACAAGTTTTTTAATTCTCTCAATCCCTGTTATCTTACTAATTGGCCTTGATTCTTCTCTTACTAACTTAAATCCATTGTATTCTGGAGGATTATGAGAAGCAGATACCTCTACCCCACCATCAAAACCATAATGAGCCACGGAGAAATAAAGCATAGGAGTAGTAGAAAGTCCAATATCAATTACATTACATCCTGAATCTATTATTCCTTCAATAAAATTTTGAGAAAGCGAAGGAGAAGAAAGACGATTGTCTCTACCTACAGCAATATCTAATACCTTTTTTTTGTTATTTTCTCTCAAAAAACATACAAAAGCCCGAGCAATCCGATAAGCTATTTTTTCATCAAGTTCCTCGGGCCAAATCCCTCTAATATCATAAGCTCTAAAAATACCAGGATTGATTCTCATATTGTTTTAGTATATCATATATCTATGTCTTTTTCAGTAGGAATTGTCGGCTTACCCAATGCAGGAAAATCTACTTTATTTAAAGCTCTCACAAAAAAGAGTGTAGAAATTGCTTCTTATCCTTTTACTACTATTTCTCCTAATATAGGAGAAGTACCAGTACCTGATCCTCGACTTAAGGAAATTGCTAAAATAGTCAATCCTCAAAAAATCACACCTACCACTATTAAATTCATTGATATTGCTGGTTTAGTAAAAGAAGCTCATAAAGGAGAAGGATTGGGAAATCAATTTCTTGCTCAGATTCGAGAATGCAATATTATTTTGGAAGTAGTGAGAGATTTCAAAAACCTCAACGTTGAGCATATAGAGAAAAGTATAGACCCTCAAAGAGATATTGAGATTATAAAGATGGAACTTATTTTAAAAGACCTGGAAACCACAGAGAAAATTTTAGAGAAGTTAGAAAAAAAAGTAAAATCAGATAACAAAGAGGCGAAAAAAAAGCAAGAAGTCTTGTTGAGAATCAAAAAAACACTTTCTCAAGGAAAGAAGATTTCCGAAATGAATCTCAAACCAGAAGAAGAATCTTTAATAAAAGAATTTCGATTTCTGACTCAAAAACCTGTTATCTATCTTTTGAATACTGATGACAAAGTACTGCTAAATCCCAATACTCTGAAACTTAACCTTAAGTTAGAAGAAGAAATTTCTGAATTATCCAGAGAAGAAATAAAAGAACTAGGAGTCAAATCAAACCTTGATTATTTGATAAGAGCCTGTTATAATGTTGGTGACCTGATAACATTCTTTACAATAGCAGGAGGAAAGGAAGTTAGAGCATGGTCAATCAAGAAAAACTCTTCTATTATTGAAGCCGCAAAGAAAGTACATTCAGATTTCCAAGAAAAATTCATCAAAGGAGAGGTAATCTCTTGGCAAGAACTTGTCAAGATTTCTTCCTGGAATAAAGCTAAAGAAACAGGTCAGCTAAAGATAGTAGGAAAAGATTATAAAGTAAAAGATGGTGATGTTATAGAATTTAAAATATAATTATGAGGTATTACGAATTAGCTTATTTAATTACACCTGATTTATCAGACCAACAAGCCAAAACTCTACATCAGGAAATAATCTCTCTTATTCAAGACAAGGGGGGGCTTTTGGATGTATGTAAAGAGCCAGAAGGAATTGATTTGAGTTATCCTATAGAAAAGAAAGAAAAGGCCTATCTGGCTAGCATAGTTTTTTTCTTAAAACCAGAAGAAATAAATAATTTTAAAAATGAAATAGAATCAAAAAAAGA
>Ga0164318_10006887_pt1 | contig 11017 bp, 8 predicted proteins | sample GuaBasSedimGuay9_FD_113734 | JGI IMG/M metagenome (GOLD analysis project Ga0164318, IMG submission 113734) | Subseafloor sediment microbial communities from Guaymas Basin, Gulf of California, Mexico - Guay9, Core 4571-4, 0-3 cm | ecosystem: Environmental > Aquatic > Marine > Hydrothermal vents >...
ATTAATAATCAGGTAGAATAAAATTACCTTATATATTATATTAGTAATGCTGGAATGTTCTATATAAATGTTATAAATGTTCTTTTTTACTGAAGAAGAGTTAAGAACAGGAATGAATAGAGTCTTGCTCATCAAAATTACTATTTTTTGTACTGGGCATTATAATTAATTATAATAATAGAACATTCAAATAATATGTTTAATGATATTTAATTTGGTTTATTAATTATTAGGAATAAAAACGAATAGGAAAATTAGGGTTTTTGTCGTGATAGAAAGTTTTCTTGCCTATTTATAGGCTATTAGTAAGGAGGAAAACATGGTAATATTTCTCGGGTTAGCATCGATTATAGGTGGTTTCATTATTATTATGCCACTGTTTATGGATAAATACCCTGTTCTCTCAAAGATAGATGAAAAAATTGCACCTTATAAAATAATCATTGGTTTGTCAATTCTTATTATTGGTGTAATTACTCTTCTGGTACCTTATCACGGAGATGGGAAGGCTCTGATTCCAATTTTTGGAGATTTTTTCCCATCCATCTTTACAATACTATCTGGAGCGTATATATCAATAGATTTTCTTGAATCTTTAAAGGGAGTGAAGGGAAGTTTTTTTGAAAAATTAAAGAATTTTCTCCACAAATATCAGTTTCCGATTGGGTTTGCAAGTCTTTTATTTGGCATTCTTCATTGGATTTTATTTAAAGTTATATTATTTTGAAATGTGTTAAAATTAGGTTTAAGGCTTAATTTATACCCAGTTTAATTTAAAATGGCATTTATGTTCTTATTCCTCTAAATCATCCTGATTATGTACCTGCGTATATTGAAAGTGTAACCAGTTAACTTTATTGCAAATATTACAAAATAAGAATGAAATTGTTTAATACAGATTAAGAATTAAGTTTGATACTGTTAAAATTAGTAATTATATTGTACTTTAATATATAGGCAGAGGTGATGAAAATGGATGAAGAGGTAGTATGGGTTGATTTTGAGACCATGGAAAACTTTATGGTAGATGTCTTTAAAGGAGTTGGTGTGCCTGAGGATGATGCAAGAATTTGTGCAGACGTTTTAATAACTTCTGATAAAAGAGGAATTGATTCGCATGGTGTTAACAGATTAAAACCGATTTACTATGACCGTATAAAAATTGGGATTCAGCACCCTGTAACAAACTTTGAAATAGTTAGGGAAGGACCTACTACAGCTGTTGTTGATGGTCATGATGGTATGGGTCATGTGATAGGAAAACATTCCATGGAACTTGCCATACAGAAGGCGAAAGAGTACGGTATGGGAATGGTTGTTGTCAGAAATTCCACCCATTATGGAATTGCTGGATACTATGCACTAATGGCGACAGATGCCGGTATGATAGGTATCACTGGCACAAATGCCAGGCCTTCAGTAGCTCCTACCTTTGGTGTAGAAAATATGCTTGGGACAAACCCATTAACATTTGGTATACCCACTGATGAAGAATTTCCCTTTGTTCTTGATTGTGCGACCTCCATTACACAGAGGGGCAAAATTGAGGTATATGCGAAACTGGATAAAACTCTTCCAGAGGGATGGGTAATAGGTGAAGATGGTAAACCTAAAACAAATGCTGAGGAAGTATTGGAGGGTTTAATTAAAGGAACCTGTGCTTTAACACCTCTAGGCGGTATTGGCGAAGAAACTGCGGGATATAAAGGTTATGGATATTCAACAGTAGTAGAGATACTTTCAGCTGCCCTGCAGGGCGGTAATTTTTTAAAGATGCTGTCTGGATATGACAAAGATGGAGATAGAGTGCCTTATCACCTTGGACATTTTTTTGTTGCAATAAATGTATCTTCATTTATTGAACTTGATATATTTAAAAAGATAACTGGAAATATTTTAAGAGAGCTTAGAGCATCTAAAAAGATGCCAGGGCAGGAAAGAATATATACTGCCGGTGAAAAGGAACATCTTGCGTGGCTTGAGAGAAAGAGTAAGGGAGTACCAGTAAATAAAAAATTGCAGGAAGAGATTCTTCAAATGAAAGAGGAATTGGGATTGAACCAGTACCATTTTCCATTTGAATCAAAAAAATAGTATATCTTTTTATACTCACTATCCCGGGTAGTTTTCAAAAATAGACAGATAAACTAGTTATATTGGTAGGCAAGCAAACTTTCAATTGAAATTAAAACTTTACCTTGCCTATTCGTTTTATACCTATGGAAAATTAGATTTAAATAGCCTTAAGTATTTTGGTATTTTAATTAATCATAAATACTGTTATTAAAAAATAAAAGATATAGTTTCGCTAGAACAGAGAATGCTGGTACAAAAAACCGTAATTTTAATGAATAAAATCATAAACCCATAAATATAACTAAACCTGTTAATTATCCCGGGAATTACCTTGTATGGCATCCTTTAAATTGGGCATGGATTCAATTGGGGACTTTATCTGAAGTAATATTCCGATAAAAGATCCTGGATTTTCAGGGGTTTAGCCTTGAGGCTTCGAGTTTAAACGATAAGATATTTTTATAAATTGAGGTGTCTGCATATGATAAATATTGATTTTGAAAAGGGAGGAGGACTGGTACCTGTAGTAGTACAGGATTATAAAACTCTTGAAGTATTAATGGTTGCATATATGAATAAAGAATCATGGGAGTTGACAAAAAAAACTGGGATTGCACACTACTGGAGTCGATCAAGAAATAGCCTCTGGAAGAAGGGGGAAAGCTCTGGTAATATTCAGGAGGTTAAAGAGATAAGAATAGATTGTGACAATGATACTATTCTTCTAAAGGTAAATCAAATAGGTGGAGCCTCTTGCCACCTTGGATATAGAAGCTGTTTTTTCAGGTATTTAAAAGGGGACGAACTTGTAATTGATATTCCGAAAATCTTTAATCCGGAAGAAAAATACGGGAGGTAATAAAGTGGGAAATATATTGAAGCTTGGAATACCAAAGGGAAGCCTTGAAAAAGCGACGATTGAGCTTTTTGAAAAAGCAGGTTGGACAATAAAGATAAAATCTAGAAATTACTTTCCAACAATAAATGATAATGAAATATCATGTGCTATCGTGCGAGCCCAGGAAATGGCAAGGTATGTTGAAACAGGTGTGTTTGATGTAGGATTAACCGGGCTCGATTGGATATTGGAAAATAATGCTGATGTTGAAATGATCACCGATCTGGTCTATTCAAAATCCAGCACTAAAAAGGCAAAATGGGTGCTTGCAGTGCCTGCGGCATCTACAATTAACTCAATTGAGGATTGTTCCGGCAAAAAGATCTCGACCGAACTTGTTAATTTTACAAGGCGCTATTTTGAAGAGAGAAATATCCCGGTGGAAGTTGAATTTTCTTGGGGGGCTACTGAAGCAAAGGTGGCAGGAGGTCTGGTTGATGCTATTGTTGAGGTTACAGAAACCGGCACCACTATAGAAGCCCATGGCCTAAGAATAATACATACACTCCTTGAAACAAATACGAAGTTGATTGCAAATAAGGATAGTATGACTGATCCGTGGAAAAAGGCCAAGATAAATCAAATTGCTATGCTTCTAAGGGGAGCTTTGAATGCAGAAAATATGGTTGGTTTGAAGATGAACGTACCTGCAGAAAAACTTGAATCTGTAATCGAGATACTTCCCAGTATCACAGCACCTACTGTTTCGAGGCTATACAATGAAAGTTGGTTCTCCGTCGAGACTGTTGTCAGTGAAAATGTTGTTAGAAAAATTATTCCGGAGCTGCTAGAGCGAGGGGCAGACGGTATAATTGAATATTCGCTTAACAAAATTGTAAATCAGAGCGAGCTTTATTAAAAAATGCCGGAGGAGGGATTCGAACCCTCACGAGGTTGCCCTCGCTGGATTTTGAGTCCAGTGCGTCTACCAGTTCCACCACTCCGGCTTTTCCAACCATCTACAATATTAGATAAATATATTAGATGATGTTGTCAAGATTTTTGTGCATTGAGTGGATAAAACTATAAATACTTGAAAGTTGATTTTACTATTATTACTATACTTTCAGCAATTTAAGGAAAGGTAATATTAAATATGGCATCAAAATATTATCCATTTGAAGAGATAGAAAAAAAATGGCAGGAGGCCTGGGAAAAAACTGGGTTGTTCAAGGTTGAAAGAGATGAGAGAGTACAAAAATTTTATTGTCTTGAGATGTTTCCATACCCTTCAGGGAATATACACATTGGACATGTAAGAAATTACTCGATTGGAGATGTCATAGCAAGGTATAAAAGGATGAAGGGATTTAATGTCCTTCATCCAATAGGCTGGGATGCCTTTGGCCTTCCCGCAGAAAATGCTGCCATCGAAAGGGGTATACATCCTGCTAAATGGACGAAGAGCAATATTTCTAACATGAAAGGTCAGTTAAAAAGACTGGGGTTTTCCTATGATTGGGATAGGGAGATAGCAACGTATAGACCTGAATATTACAGATGGAATCAATGGATATTTCTTCAAATGTATAAAAGGGACCTTGCATATAAAAAAGAGGCAGCTGTAAACTTTTGTCCGAAATGTAATACAGTTTTGGCAAATGAGCAGGTAGAGGATGGTAAATGCTGGAGATGTGGATCAGAGGTAATCGAAAAAAATCTTTCTCAGTGGTTTATTAAAATAACCGATTATGCGGAGGAACTTCTTGACTACCTGGATAAATTACCAGGATGGCCTGAACGTGTTAAACTGATGCAAAAAAACTGGATAGGAAGGAGTGAAGGCGTTCTTGTAAACTTTAAATTTGAAGATGAGGATTTTCCTATATTCACCACGAGACCCGATACCATTTATGGTGTCACTTTTATGGCGATTGCGCCTGAGCACCCACTTACTGAAAGGATAATTGAAGAGTCTGAAAATAAGGAAGAATTAAGGAGCTTTGTTGAAAGAGTAAAAAAAGAGGATAAAATAAAGCGTTCAAGTGAAGATTATGAAAAAGAGGGCATTTTTACAGGCAAGTATGTTGTTAACCCGTTGAACAACGAGAGGGTGCCTCTTTTCATTGCAAACTTTGTTTTGATGGAATATGGCTCTGGTGCTATTATGGCGGTTCCTGCTCATGATCAAAGAGATTTTGAGTTTGCGAAGAAGTACAATCTTCCAATAAAGGTTGTAATCCAGAACAGTGATAATAACCTCAATCCAGCTACTATGAAGGAAGCATACGTAGATGAAGGTATTAATGTAGATTCAGGGCCAATAACAGGCCTTCCCAATAGAGAGGCCATAGATAAAATGATCGATTATATTGAGAAGAAAGGCCTAGGGAAGAGAACTATAAACTACCGATTAAAGGATTGGCTTATATCAAGGCAGCGTTACTGGGGAACCCCAATACCGGTGGTTTACTGTGATAAATGTGGAATAGTTCCTGTAAAGGAGGAGCAACTCCCTGTAATACTCCCCGAGGATGTTGAGTTTACCGGAAGTGATAACCCTTTAAAATCATCTCAGAGTTTTTTAAAAGCAAAATGCCCTAAATGTGGTGGAGATGCAGTCAGAGAAACGGATACGATGGATACTTTCGTTGATTCATCCTGGTATTTTGAGAGATACTGCAGCCCGAGATACGATAAACTGCCCTTCAATAAGGATGATGTTTTATACTGGATGAATGTTGATCAATATATTGGCGGTATTGAACATGCAATACTACATCTTCTATATGCGAGGTTTTTTACAAAGTTTTTAAGAGATATAGGCCTTGTTGATGTAGATGAACCCTTTGAAAGACTCCTGACCCAGGGTATGGTAACAAAGGAAAGCTACTTCTGCGAGGAGCATGGATACCTATTTCCGTCAGAGGTAAAGGAAGATGGAACATGCGGAAAATGTGGCAGGCCTGTGATGGTTGGTAGGGTAGAAAAGATGAGTAAATCCAAGAAAAATGTGATAGATCCTGATGAGATTGTCAGGCGATTTGGAGCCGATACCGCAAGACTTTTCATTTTATTTGCATCCCCTCCTGAAAAAGACCTCGAATGGTCTGAAAGCGGTGTTGAAGGGAGTTTCAGGTTTTTAAACAGGTTATATAAATTATTTCAGCAGCAGTCAAAATTATTTAAAGGAAAGATAGACGAACTGGCGGAATATGAGAAAAAGGTTATTAAAAATTACAGTGCAGAAGGGGTTGAGAAAAAGATCCTTTACAATGTTAATAAAACGATTAAAAAGGTGAGTGATGATATTGAGGACAGATTCCATCTAAATACGGCAATAGCCGCAGTGATGGAACTTTTAAACTTCTACTATTCAATAAATGTAGATACTATAGAAACTGATAATAATGCGAAGTTAGCATATCTATATGGTTTGAAGATGATTTTATTGATGATGAGCCCCTTTGTTCCTCATATAACAGAGGAGCTATGGCATTTAATTGGGTATGAAAGTTTTATTCTGAATGAACCATGGCCCGAATACAATCTGGCATTCACTAAATCTGACCAGATAACTCTTGTGGTCCAAATAAATGGTAAAGTAAGGGCCAGAGTCGAGGTGGACAGGGATACTGATAAGCAGGAACTTGAAAGTATAGCACTATCCAACGATAGAATTAGGCAGTTAATAGAGGGCAAAACCGTTAAAAAGGTAATTGTGGTTCCAAATAAACTTGTGAATATTGTTGTATCTTAATAATTGTAAAAAAATCTGATTCCTGCTAAAATAATATGGAACTCAATGATTTTTTAGTATCTCTATAAATCCTTCAGGAGAGGAAGATTAATGTCAGATAAAAGGTATGTAATTGGTGTTGATTTTGGTACAGATTCTGTGAGGTCTATAATAGTAGATACCGAAAACGGGAGTGAAATAGCTTCAAATGTTTCCTTCTATAAAAGATGGGCAAAGGGTCTCTACTGTGATCCTGCAAAAAACCAGTTCAGACAGCATCCCATTGACTATGTTGAAAGTCTGGAAGAATCTATCAGAACCATGGTAAAGTCTGTTGGTAGTGACGTTGCTGATAGAATTGTTGGTATAGGGGTTGATACAACGGGTTCAACACCGGCTCCTGTAAATGAAAATGGTCAGGTGCTTGCCTTGCTTGATGAGTTTAAAGATAATCCCAATGCAATGTTTATTTTATGGAAGGATCACACAGCAGTTGAAGAGGCTGAAGAGATAAATTATGTTGCGTGGAATGAAAGCCCTGTTGATTACACGAAGTATGTAGGTGGTGTTTATTCATCAGAATGGTTCTGGGCAAAGATACTTCATGTTCTAAGAAATGATGCTGAGATTAGAAAATCAGCCTTTTCATGGATAGAGCATACCGATTGGATTCCCGCTCTCTTAACAGGTAACAGCGACCCATTAAAGATTAAAAGAAGCAGATGTGCCGCAGGACATAAAGCTATGTGGAGTGAAGAATGGGGTGGTTTACCACCAGAAGATTTCTTAATAAAGGTTGATTCTCTCCTCAAGGGTCTTCGTTCAAGGCTATACACAGATACATATACCTCGGATATAAGCGCCGGGAAACTTACAGATGAATGGGCTAAAAAGCTTGGATTACCGAGGGGAATCGATGTGGCTGTTGGAGCTTTTGATGCTCATATGGGTGCTGTTGGATCAGGAATCAGGCCAAGAACTCTTATAAAAATAATGGGAACCTCATGCTGCGATATGGCAGTAGCAAAACACGAGGAGATAGGTAAAAAATTGATTAAAGGAATATGTGGTCAGGTTGATGGCTCTATTATTCCTGGGATGGTAGGACTTGAGGCAGGGCAATCTGCTTTTGGTGATATATATGCATGGTACAGAGATGTTCTTCTATGGACGATTAAAAAGCTTGCAGGTGCTGGTGTTATCACTGAAGATCAGCTTGAGAATTATAAAGGTAGAATACTCAGTGACCTCTCTGCAGAGGCAGCCAAACTTGATGACGACTGGGAATGGCCAATTTCACTCGACTGGCATAACGGAAGGCGTTCTCCCTTCGCCGATCAGAAGTTAAAGGGTGCAATTATAGGGTTAACTCTTGGTACAGATGCCTCAAGAATATACAAATCGCTTGTTGAAGCCACGGCTTTTGGGGCAAGAGCAATAATAGATCGATTTAAGGAAGATGGTGTAGAGTTTGATGAGATTGTGGCTTCAGGTGGAATACCAAAAAAATCACCCTATGTTATGCAGGTTTTAAGTGATGTTCTTGGAATTCCTGTAAAAGTTGCAAAAGCAGAGCAGGCAGGTGCTCTTGGAGCCTCAATGTTTGCATCTGTTGCGGCTGGTGTTTATGAGAAGGTAGAGGATGCCCAGGCAAAAATGGAGCAGGGTTTTGAAAAAACCTATACACCAGGAAAAGAGAGGGTAGAGTATTATAATAATTTATATGGAAAGTATCTTGAGTTTGTAAAGCTTCTGGAGAAACCTTTAAGGAAATAGGGAGTATATCATGATAAAAAAGAAATTAAGAGATCTGAGGGAAGATGTTTATCTAGCAAATTTAGAATTAAACAATAGGCATCTTGTAATCTACACCTTTGGGAATGTATCAGGAATTGATAGGGAGAGCGGCATTGTTGCAATCAAACCAAGTGGGATAGACTATATAGATTTGACGCCAGAGGATATTGTTCTGGTTGACCTTGATGGTAATGTGGTTGAAGGTGATCTTAGGCCATCATCTGATACCAGAACTCATCTTGAGCTTTATAAGGCTTTTAAGGATATTGGAGGGGTAGCCCATACACATTCCATGTATGCAACTGCATGGGCACAGGCTAAAAGAGCTCTTCCCTGTCTTGGAACAACACATGCTGATTATTTTTACGGTGAAATTCCGTGTACATCAGTATTGGAAGATGATAGGATTAAAAAGGATTATGAAAAGGAAACAGGTTTATTGATAGTTGAAACTTTTAAGGCTATGAATCTTGATCCAATGAATATGAGAGCAATTCTTGTAGCTTCACATGCTCCATTTACATGGGGTAAAAATGCGGAGGAGGCTGTTCATCTGAGCGTTATGCTTGAAGAAATTGCAAAGCTGAACTATCATACAGTAGCTCTTCGCCCTGAAATAGAACCAATAAAGGATGCATTATTGGATAAACATTTTAGTAGAAAACATGGGGATAATGCTTACTATGGACAGGTTGAGAGCATCCTGAAAAAAAGGCGACTCCAACGTAGAGAGGAAAGACGGGAAAAGCGGTCAAAGAAAAATAGTTGAAGTATAATCTTTAACTTGACTTACATGTATAAAAATCTATATTGTAAAAATTCCAAAAAATACTTTTTGAAGATTTAAAAGAGGAGAATTGTAAATGGGGATAAAAGTGGCAAAGTTTGGAGGGACATCTCTTGCAAATGCGGAACAGATTAAAAAGGTGCAGAATATCATTGAAAATGATTCCAATATTAAATACGTTGTCCCATCAGCACCGGGGAAGAGAAATAAGGATGATAATAAAATTACTGATCTGCTATATCTATGTCATGCACATGTTAAAAATGAAATTCCGTTTGATGATGTTTTTAAAATAATTCATGACAGGTATATTTCAATAGTAAGGGAATTGGGTTTAAATATTAATATTGAAAAATACCTGGATGAGGTTAAAAAAAATATAGAAAATGGTGCTTCAAAGGATTATACGGCAAGCCGTGGTGAGTATTTGAACGGTTTGATAATTGCAGAACTTCTTGGATTTGACTTTGTAGATCCTGCCGATATTATCTTTTTTGATAAGAATGGTAGGGTGGATATGAATAAAACTATTTCTGCAGTTCGGAGTGTAATGAAAAAACACGAAAAAGCAGTTATACCGGGCTTTTATGGGACTTCCAATGAGGATGGTTCAGGTGAGGGTAAAGTAAAAACCTTTCCTCGTGGCGGTTCGGATATTACAGGCGCTATAATAGCCAGAGGTGTTAATGCTGAAATATATGAAAACTGGACGGATGTTTCCGGCCTTTTAATGGCTGATCCGAAAATCGTAAAAGATCCTAAACCTATTGATACAATAACTTATAGGGAGTTGAGAGAGCTGGCTTATATGGGGGCAAATGTACTCCATGATGAAGCTATTTTTCCAGTAAGGGAGGTTGGTATACCTATTAAAATTAAAAATACCAACAAACCTGAAGACCCTGGTACTCTAATTGTTCAAGATGCAGCCCCTATAACCCATTCAGGTACAATAACAGGAGTTGCAGGAAAGAAGGATTTTACGGTTATCATGGTTGAAAAAGCCCTCATGAATAAAGAATTGGGGTATGGCAGAAGGTTGCTTTCTATTTTAGAAGCAAATGGTATATCCTTTGAGCATATGCCCTCGGGAATTGATACTATATCTCTGGTAATTGCTGACTCAGAGCTTGAAGGGAAGCTTGATAAGGTGATAATGGAGATAAAATCGGAATGCAACCCTGATACTGTAGAAGTATATCCTAATATGGCCCTTATAGCAACTGTAGGCCGCGGGATGGCGTATACACCGGGAATTGCCGGGCGGTTATTTTCGGCTCTGGGTAACGAGGGAATAAACGTTAGGATGATTGATCAGGGCTCGAGTGAAATAAATATTATTATTGGAGTTGAAATAGAAGATTTTGAAAGAGCAATTAGAGCGATTTACAAAGCCTTTGTAAAGTAAAAAATTGCATTACTCCACTCAAAATGGTGCTGGTTCTTTGTATTTCTGGCGATTGCGAAGAAATAAAGTCAAGTAAGCAATCATTAATTGTAGGAGAAAAATATAAAGCTGTATTTAACTTACCACATGGCCTGCTGTCATTTCGAACGAAGTGGGAAATCTATAGCAACTATTTAGCCTCAGGATTTCTCGCCTTAAAAGGCTCAAAATGACATATGGCTGTGTTTTTGATACTTAGTGTGCAATTAAAAAGAGTATTTCCTTCTGTCATTTCGAACGAAGTGAGAAATCTATAGCAACTATTTAGCCTCAGGATTTCTCGCCTTAAAAGGCTCAAAATGACATATGGCTGTGTTTTTGATACTTAGTGTG
>Ga0164318_10006888_pt1 | contig 11017 bp, 5 predicted proteins | sample GuaBasSedimGuay9_FD_113734 | JGI IMG/M metagenome (GOLD analysis project Ga0164318, IMG submission 113734) | Subseafloor sediment microbial communities from Guaymas Basin, Gulf of California, Mexico - Guay9, Core 4571-4, 0-3 cm | ecosystem: Environmental > Aquatic > Marine > Hydrothermal vents >...
AAAATTAAAACGGTACTGAATAAAGATTTTGGTAATTTGCCTAATTGTGGAGAAATGTGGGCTTTGTCGGGCTTTCCCGGATCAGAAAGTATAGTGTCTAATGGTTTCTTAGCAGGAAACGATTTGAACGAAGTGCTTGAGGTTTATATGGATGAGCTGGTAGGTGAAAAGATATATGAGACCTATGGTAATGTTTTCCCTTTGCTCATTAAGATTCTTGATGCAAGCGATTGGCTTTCTATTCAGGTTCATCCTGATGATAATTTGGCTCGTCAGCGCGGTTTAGAAGGTGGTAAAACAGAAATGTGGTATATTCTTCAGGCTGATGAGGATTCTAAATTAATTTCCGGATTTAATCGGAAAATAAATCAGCATGTGTATTTGCAAAAGTTAAAAGATAAAGAGTTGACCGAGATTTTGAATTTTGAAGAGGTAAAAGCCGGAGAGGTGTATTATATGCCCGCAGGAAGAGTTCATGCTACAGGTCCCGGAATTTTACTTGCCGAAATACAACAAACCAGTGATACTACTTACCGTATTTTCGATTGGGATAGGGTTGATGATAAAGGCAATGGCAGAGAACTCCACTTGCAAGATGCTATGGCAGCTATCGACTTTGAGATTCCCGAGTCGTATAAAAGCTTTTATTTAAAAAAGAAAAATGAAACTGTTTCCTTAGTGAAAAGTGAGCATTTTGTTACTAACCTAATTGATATAGATGTTCAATTGGAAAAAGATTTTTCGGAAGTCGATTCTTTTGTTATTTATCTATGTATCGAAGGTGCTTTTGAATTGGATGATGAAAAGAATGATAAGCTAATTATTGAAGCTGGTGAAACCGTTTTAATTCCTGCAAGCGCAACAAAGATTCACTTAACACCCCTTAATAAAGCAAAACTTTTGGAGGTTTATATTTTACCGCCAGATGAAAGTTAATCATGTTTTCGGCTTTTGAGTAAACGCTCTAATTTTAAGGCAAGTAAGTCCATGTTTATGGGCTTTTTAATGTATTCCACCGCTCCGAGTTCCAGTCCGCGTAGCTCAGATTCTTCACCTGTTAGCGAAGTCATAAATATTACGGGAATATCAATGTTCTTTTCGTTCATATAATCGAGCAATTGAAATCCATCAAAATTGGGCATATTTATATCGCTAAGAATAACATCATAACTGGTTCTTGAAATTTTCATCAAAGCTCCCACGCCATCTGAGGCAACGCTGATACTGTAATTTTTTTTCTTTAATAATTCTTCAATAATTTTCCTATTGATTAAATCATCTTCTACCAATAAGATATCAGCTTCTTTTTTCGATAAATCAACGGTGTCGTCCTCTGGGATCATTTTTTCAAAAAGCTCCTCTACATCTACCCACATACAAGTAGAAGCAGTGTCGGACATAGCATATGGGACTATTAGTTTCCCATTATGTATTACGGATCCGCAAGAATAAACTACGTTTGGAACATAGCCCTCACGTTCTGTATTATTGGGCACTAATAAAGGTTCATCAAGACGAGCAATAACTTTTGTTGGGTCTTCCAAATCGAGTAAAATTGCGCCCAATGAATATTGTCGCATTGTGCCAACACCGTGCGTTAGTAATAACCAGCCATGTTCTGTTTCGATAGGTGAGCCGCTGTTTCCAATTTGCACACATTCCCAAGCATAAACGGGTTCTTGTAAAAGTTGAGCTTCTTGCCAGATATTAATTTCATCCGAAAACATAATGTAATTATTGATGCCATCAATACGAGAAATCATAGCGTATTTTCCATTTATTTTTCTTGGAAACAAGGCCATTCCTTTGTTTTGAGCTTTTTCGCCATACAAAGGCATAATTTTAAAATGATAAAAATCTTTAGTTTCAATTAGCTTAGGGAGAATAGTATATCCGTTGTATGCCGTATAGGTTCCATAATAAACAATACTGCCGTCGTCTTGTGTGAATTTTACAAATCGAGCATCTTCAATACCATTGCTTTCGGCTGCCGAAATGGGAAATATAACGCGGTCGCCAATGGCAGTATCTAATGAGAAAGTAATTTCATGATTTGAGCTGGCGAGCCAATGAACAGCATCTAAAATATTCGAATTTGTTGGGGTTAACCTAATCTCTTCTCTTGACTGCCGTAATGCATCGGCCAATTGATTATAGTCAAATACATCTGGTAATTTCCCCATAATGATATCAGTAATGGCCTTCTTTTTTATGTCCATTTCGCTTAATTTAGCCAAGAAATCATCTTTGGAATATTGACTGTTTCGGATAACTTCAGCTTCATCTACTAAACGGCTCGATTCGCTAAAATCAATACTGCCATCTGCATTTATTATCCCTCCTCTAAAAACGATTGAAGAGATATGTCCTTCTCCAGTAGCCCTAAAGCTAACGATAACTCTTTTCTGACCTTCTAAAAGGTTGCTTTGATCTGGATCTTCAACCATACTGGGATTGAAAAATGCGGCAGATTCTATGGAGTATTCATTGGTGAAAAAAGCGCCTATTAAAAGCCGTTTAAATTCAGGGATATCTTCGAGTTTATAGCCCAGTTCAAGCACAAAATGCTCTACATGATTATAATGTTTCTGAAATATTTTTGAAATGTTTCTATGCCTATCGGAGAAATTACGGAGTGCTTGATTAAGTGTAATCTTAGCTATGTCATCATCTATTTCAATAACTTTTGTGATTATTTTTTTTACGCGAGATTCTGGGCCAGGGAAAAAGAATCTAGCAATAACACGTTTTGGATCTGGTTGGAAAATTGTATCTAATCGATGAACATTAATAGCCATAGTTTTTTTGTTTTTAGTTAATTTTTTGTTCTCTATTTTTTATAAGTCAATAATCAAGCGAAGAATTTTTATGCTGTTTCGTTTAAATTCATTTCGACTGATTTATACGATAGAAATGCAATTTGCCAAGCAAGCAAGCTTTCGGCTCCCTGATTTAAATTTACATGGTCTTTATATAAACCATCGACACAGCCTTTTGTTTGTTTATCATAAAGCGATGTGTAAAGATCGTTATTCCCTAGAAACCAGCTAAAAGCAATTTTTAATTTTGATTTGAATTCCAGATCCCCAGTTGTTTTATAAATGAATTTGTAGAGTAAAACCATGGCCATTGCATCAATGGGTTGTTGTGCAAACTGAGACTTATTTTGCCCTTTTTTTAGCCAATCCCCATTTCCAATTACTGATAGATGATTATTCTGATAAATGTTTTGTTCTAAGAAACGTATGCTTTCAAAAGCTATTTCTGAATATTTAGATTGATTTAGATAGGTTCCGCCATGGAGCATAGCTAGGGGTAGAATAGCATTGTCGTAAGCTATTTTATCCTCAAACCATTTCCAGTTGCTGTCTGAAACTAAAACGAAGGAATTGTATAGTTCTTCTAAAAAATTCTTCAGTATTTTTTCCAATTGTTCATCGTAAGGAAATGCCTTTAAATAATAAACAATTCCTAGAATAGAATTTGCCAGTCCTCTTTTGTCGTGTAAGTTTTCAAAATAAGGGATGGCTTTCATAAACATTTCTTTTGCAAATGTTTTTTGATTTTCAAGAGGAGCAAATTTTATGGCATAGCCTAAGGCCCAAATTGCTCTTCCAAAGGAATCCTCAGAGATATTATTTTTTAGGTGTTTGCGAGAATAGCTGAGCATATTAACAAAAAAACCGTTTTCAAGCTGCATATAGTGCAGAAAGCTTAAGAATTTAGTGATAAGAAGTTCGGATTTGGTAGTTTTATACTGTTGGTTATATTTTAGAATCATCAGTAATGCTCTTGCATTATCATCCGTGCAATAGCCATTTTTGTAGTCTGGTATAGAATAGTTTGCATGTTGCAATAAACCTGTTGAGTCTGATAAAGTATGGAAGTGATCTAGCGAAAATTGTGGCGTTCGATCTAAAACTAGATCTTCAATTTTCCGTTTCTCTCTGGGTGATTTTTTTAGGATTTCCTTAAAACGCTCAAGACTTTTGTTTCCCATTATTGGCCATGATATTGATTTCCCATATGCATAAGCCTTTTCTTGAATTTTTTTTAGTTTATTGGGCTGGTCTAAAAGTTTTATAATGATTTGTCCCAGCTCTTGATGTGCTTTGAAATTAAAAAGAATTCCACGATCCTTGGCTAATAATTCAATGGCATGCCAATAGGGTGTTGATACAACTGCTGAGCCTGAACTTACGGCATAGGTAAGGGTTCCGCTTGTGATTTGTGCTTCGTTTAAATAGGGAGTTATGTAAATGTCGCAAGCTTCCAAATACTGAATTATCTCCTTCTCGTTAATATATTCATCCAGAAAAATTACATTTTTCTCAACACCTAATTCTTTGCTAAGCTGAACTAATAATTTACGGTACGATTCTCCTTCATGAATTATGATATGAGGATGCGTTTTCCCTAAAATAACATAGCGAATATTAGGGTATTTTTTACACGCTTCTGGTAAAGCTTTGATAGCAGTCTCGATACCTTTCGATCGCCCAATTAGTCCAAAAGTCATAAGAATGGTATAATCCGACCATCCAATTGATTCTTTTGCCTGAATTTTATTTAGACTTTTGAAAACGGGTACTCCATGAGGAATAATTGATATTTTCTCCGCTGAAATCCCATGATTTGTCATTAATATTTCTTTTGCCATTTGACTCATTACAATCAATTGGTAGGAGAACAAACTCATAGTGTCCAACACTTGCCTTTGATGAAAATTTAATTCTTTGAGTACCGTGTGTAGAGTAATAAAAATGGGGGTTTTAATTTGTGAAAGAAAAATATTAACAAACAAACCGCTATGCCCTCCAAAAATCCCAAATTCGTGTTGAATATGACAATAATCGTAAGCTCCATTATTGATAATTTCTACTACATCATAATAATCTTCTAAGTGATTTTGTCGAACACTTTTCTTGACGATTTTAGGATAATCATAACCTTTCTTGCGGTCTGTCATTGCAAAAACGTCGATTTTAATACGTGAAGATGAGTTTGAACTATTGGTATTTAGTAGAGCATTTACAAAGTTCTCCGTGTAAGTTGCAATGCCGCATTTTCGTGGAGGGTAATTCCCAATTACAGCAATCTTCATGGCTCTATTTTTTAATAAGTTCTTCTTGGTCAAACAAATATAAGGAAATAAAGTTTCAATTCAAAATTTAAAACCAAATTAGTTGCTTGGAATTTTAAACCGGAAATGTATAAAAAAAACGAAAGGAAAAGAGTTTTTAAACTCTTACCAATTCTTTTAAGCCCGAATAATTAACAAATAATTCGCTGCCTTTACGAAGTTCGCTTTTTTTCGATTCTTTTTTTGCATCAGCATTTGCTAAACCCAAACTAGCAAATTTTGCAATGGCTTTATGCTTTGTGGCATGTTCCTGAATTTGTCTTATTTGATAATTGCTGGGTAGGTCTCCAACCTCAGGATAAACAGCTGTTTGAACAATAATAAAATAAAGTTGATCGTCTTTTTTAGCAACAATTTGAGGAAAGGTTTCTAAATCAGGTTCAACAGATAAGACTTCAAAATCGTTTTCTAGTAATTGACGATACATAAAACGCAAACCAAATTGATGAATATCGTCAGAATTCATTTTATGTTATTTATTGATGCAAAAGTATTATTTTTGTTAAAGTGATTTTGAAAAAAGCTTAATAAGAGGCTTTATTATTTGTTAATAAAGTTTTATTTTTTAGAATGATTTTATATTGTTATTTCAATAACAATTTTATTCTGTAGCTGCTTTTTTCGACTACATTTGCATTAAGATAAATTTGATAACTATAATGAATAATGATATAAATAAAACTCGTCTTTTTGAAGAGTTCCCATCTACTTCTACAGAAGCATGGAAAGATAAGCTGAAGAAGGATTTGAAAGGTGCTGATTATGAAAAATCTTTATTCACAAGAACACGTGAAGGTTTTCAGCTCCGCCCTTTTTATCGTAAAGAGGATTTGGATAACACGCAGTTGGCAGATATTTACCCGGGAAATTTCCCTTTTTTACGTGGGCATAAAACCGATAATTCGTGGTTAATCCGTCAAGATATTTTAGTCGATAATATTACTAATGCAAATAAAAAAGCCCTTGAATTAACAACTAAAGGTGTACAATCTATCGGGTTTTTGTTTTCCGATCAATTTCAACCTTCGGTTAAGGATATTGAACTTTTAATGGAGAATATCCATTCGGAGGAGCTTGAAGTAAATTTTATGTGTGGTTCTGCTTCACATAAAGTTCTTGCTATTTATGAGGAGCTGGTTCATAAATACAAAAGAAATCCCGAAAAAATACAAGGCTCAGTTGATTTTGATCCTTTTATGGCTTATACGTTCAGAGGTAGGCTTTGCCAGACCGAAGAATATGCTTTCACCCATTCCAAGCAATTAATTCACGCAGTAAAATCCTTGCCTAATTTTAGGGCGCTTGCCGTTAACGGTCATAATTTGCGGAATGCTGGAGCTAATGTTGTTCAAGAACTTGCTTTTTCAATAGCGCAAGGATCTGAATATATCGATCGTCTGACGGATTTAGGTTTGTCGGTTGATAAAATTGCAACTCATATCAAATTTAATTTTGGTATAGGATCTAACTATTTTATGGAAATAGCTAAGCTTCGTGCAGCTCGATACTTATGGTCGAAAATTGTTATGTCTTTCGGCTGTGAAGAGGATAGTTCGGCTCAAATGCATATTCATTCTGTTCCTAGTTCGTGGAATAAAAGCGTTTACGATTCTCAGGTAAATATTCTTCGTACAACTACCGAAGGTATGTCAGCTATATTAGGAGGAACAGATAGCTTGAGTCTTACGGCTTATAATATGACATATCAGTTACCTTCTGATTTTTCAGAGAGAATTGCCAGAAATCAACAATTAGTAATTAAGGAAGAAAGCTTTTTGGATAAAGTTGCTGATCCTGCAGCAGGGTCTTATTATATTGAAAATTTAACTAATTCTTTGGTTGAGGAGGCGTGGAAACTATTTTTGGAGATTGATAAATTAGGTGGTTTTATAGCAGCATTAAAAAAAGGTTTTATTCAGGATATTGTTGAAGCTACGGCTGAAAAAAGTACTGAGGCAATGGCCACAAGACGCGAAATAGTTTTGGGTAGTAATCAATATCCAAACTTTTCAGAGAGCATTGATGAAATGCTTAATCCTAATGTTTTTGAGCCTTTGGATTTAACAGCGTCAAATGCAGAAATTAAAACGCTAAAACAATCTCGATTAAGTGTGGAAATTGAGCGTATTCGACAAAAGACTGATATTTTTTCTCAGAAAAATCAACGTCCAAAAGTGTTTATGCTTCCTCTGGGAAATAAATCTATTCGTAAAGCTCGAGCTCAATTTGCTTGTAATTATTTTGCTTGCGGCGGCTTTGAAGTAGAAGATAATAATGGGTTTGAAAATGTTGAAGAGGGAATAAATGCCGCTATTGAATCTAAGGCGGATATCATTGTTATTTGTTCAAGCGATAATGAATATCCTGCCTTTGCCGAAGCTGTTTTCGATAAATTACAATATCATGCTATCTTAGTTATTGCCGGTTATCCAAAGACTTTAATCGATGAAATTAAGAGTGTTGGGCTTAATCATTTTATTCATGCCAAATCGAATATAGTAGAAGATCTAAGAAAGTATCAGTTTGAATTGGGTGTTGAATAGCTAAATTTTTGTCAGATGAAACCAGATTTTAAAAAAATAAATATAAAGTCAGTAAAGCAAATTAAGAATGTAAATAATGCTTTACTTGATGATGTTTGGAAAACGGCAGAAGGAATTGATGTTAAATCGGTTTATACTTCCAATGATTTAAAAGAGATAGAGCATTTAGATTATGCTGCCGGAATTCCTCCGTTTTTGCGTGGACCTTATTCCGGAATGTATGTTACTCGTCCTTGGACAATTCGTCAATATGCAGGATTTTCAACGGCTGAAGAATCCAACGCTTTTTACCGTCGAAATTTAGCTGCAGGTCAAAAGGGTTTGTCTATTGCTTTCGATTTAGCAACGCACAGAGGCTACGATTCCAATCACGATCGTGTTGAAGGTGATGTTGGAAAAGCCGGAGTGGCAGTAGATTCTATACTTGATATGGAAATACTTTTTGATCAAATTCCTTTAGATAAAATGTCAGTTTCTATGACAATGAATGGTGCTGTTTTACCCATTTTGGCATTTTATATTGTTGCAGGATTAGAGCAAGGTGTTAAACTTGAAGAGTTGACAGGAACAATTCAAAATGATATTTTGAAGGAGTTTATGGTGCGTAATACATACATTTATCCTCCGCTTCCAAGTATGAAAATTATAGCAGATATTTTTGAGTATTCATCTAAATATATGCCCAAATTTAACTCTATTTCTATTTCGGGTTATCATATGCAAGAAGCGGGTGCTACCGCAGATATTGAATTGGCTTATACACTTGCCGATGGACTGGAATATTTGAGAGCAGGTATAAATGCCGGAATGGACATTGACTCTTTTGCACCTCGCTTATCGTTTTTCTGGGGTGTTGGAATGAATCATTTTATGGAAATTGCCAAAATGCGTGCAGGACGTATGCTTTGGGCTAAAATTGTTAAACGTTTTAATCCTAAGAATCCAAAATCAATGGCTTTGCGTACTCACTCTCAAACATCGGGTTGGAGTTTAACAGAGCAAGACCCTTATAATAATATAAGCCGAACTGCTATTGAAGCTTTAGCTGCGGTATTAGGACATACGCAATCATTGCATACCAATGCTTTGGACGAAGCTATTGCGCTCCCAACAGATTCTTCGGCACGAATTGCCCGAAATACACAAATCTATCTTCAAGAAGAAACGCATATTACAGAAACTGTCGATCCTTGGGCAGGTTCGTATTATGTTGAGAGTTTAACAAAAGAAATTGCAGAAAAAGCTTGGGCTTTAATTGAAGAGGTTGAAGAACTTGGCGGAATGGCTAAAGCTATAGAAACGGGTATTCCTAAAATGCGTATTGAAGAAGCATCTGCCAGAAAGCAAGCTAGAATAGATTCAAATAAAGATACTATTGTTGGTGTTAATAAATATCGACTCGAAAAAGAAGATTCGCTGGAGACTCTTGAAGTGGATAATACTGCTGTTCGCGATGCGCAAATAAAAAGATTAGCTAAATTGCGAGCTGAAAGAGATGCAGACGCGGTTGAGAAATCTTTAGAAGCATTAACTAAAGCTGCCAAAACAGGTAAAGGAAATTTATTGGAACTGGCTGTTGATGCAGCAAAAAAACGAGCTAGTTTAGGCGAAATTTCCTTTGCGCTTGAAAAAGAATTTGGTCGATATAATGCAACTATACGTTCTGTTTCCGGAGTGTATTCAAGTGAAAATAAAGACAATAAAATGTATGCAGAAGCAGTTACTTTAGCTAATAAATTTGCGGAGAAAGAAGGTCGTAGACCTCGCATTATGATTGCAAAAATGGGTCAGGATGGTCACGATAGAGGAGCAAAAGTTGTGGCTACCGGTTATGCCGATATTGGATTTGATGTGGATATTGGTCCGCTTTTTCAAACTCCTGCCGAAGCTGCACGCCAAGCTATTGAAAACGATGTGCATATTTTGGGAGTTTCCAGCCTGGCTGCCGGACATAAAACTTTAGTTCCTAAAGTGATAGAAGAGCTTAAGAAACAAGGGCGAGAAGATATTATGGTAATTGTTGGAGGCGTTATTCCACCACAAGATTATCAGTTTCTTTACGATGCCGGTGCTGTAGCAATATTTGGTCCGGGTACTGTTGTTTCTGATGCTGCAATTAAGCTGTTAAAGCTTTTATTAGGCGAAGAATAAGTAATTTTATTTAGAAGTTATTAATGTTAAGCCGTTGAAAAACGGCTTTTTTTTATGTTCAAAAGGCTTAAAATCGCATTATATTTAGGGTATATCAAATTCGTTCTTAATCTTCTAAAATCCTCCTTATGGCTAAAGTGAAAAAAATATTTGTGCTCGATACTTCTGTTATTCTCTACAATCATAGTTCTATTCATAGTTTTGACGATAACGATGTAGCAATTCCTATTACTGTTTTGGAAGAGCTTGATAATTTTAAAAAAGGTAACGATTCTAAAAATTTTGAAGCAAGAGAGTTTATTCGTATTATGGATTCTCTTTCAGAAAAAGGAACCTTACAAAAGTGGCAGAAGTTGGATGGCCCGGAGAGAGGGAAGTTTAAAGTAGTAATTGATGCTCAGGTTGATTCAGCAAGGGATGCTGAAAAAGTATTTGGAGTTGCCAAGGCAGATCATCGTATATTAAATGTTGCGATTTCTTTACAGCAGGAATTTCCAAAACGACCTGTAATTATGGTTACCAAAGATATTAACCTTCGCATAAAAGCAAAAGCATTGGGAATTGCTGCCGAAGATTTTCAAACAGGAAAAATTAAGAATGTTGATAATCTGTATACTGGAACAGCAGTACTCGAAAATGTTTCGTCAGAAGTAATTGATAGAATGTATAATGATGGGTATTGTTTATATTCTGACTTGGAAATAGAAAAGCCTGTTCCTCATCAATATTTTATCTTAAAAAGCGGAAGGAATTCAATTTTAGCTTATTATAATCCTATTGAAGATCAGATAGAACATATTCATAAACAGCCTGTTCATCGTATAATTCCTCGTAATGCCGAGCAGGTTTTTGCGGCACACGCTTTACTGAATCCCGAAGTAAAATTGGTTACTATATCGGGAGTGGCAGGTACAGGAAAAACGCTTTTGGCTTTAGCTGCTGCTTTAGATCAAAGAAGACAGTTTAAACAGGTTTTTTTAGCTCGCCCAATAGTTCCTTTAAGTAATAAAGATATTGGCTTTTTGCCGGGTGATGCAAATGAAAAAGTTCGTCCTTATATGGAACCATTATTCGATAATTTAAAATTTATTAAAAGTCAGTTTGGCGATAGAGATAAGGAATTTCAAAATATTAATGCTGCTATTGAAAACGAAAAATTAGTTATTTCTCCTTTAGCTTA
>Ga0164318_10006889_pt1 | contig 11016 bp, 11 predicted proteins | sample GuaBasSedimGuay9_FD_113734 | JGI IMG/M metagenome (GOLD analysis project Ga0164318, IMG submission 113734) | Subseafloor sediment microbial communities from Guaymas Basin, Gulf of California, Mexico - Guay9, Core 4571-4, 0-3 cm | ecosystem: Environmental > Aquatic > Marine > Hydrothermal vents...
ACTAACTGGCCATTCTATTAGAGCAGTCCAGCGTGAAGTTGCAAAACTTGAAAGCCTTGGCATCATTACGAAATCAATCCAGGGTAATCGTATCTATTATAAAGTAAATAAAAATTGCCCTATATTTAAAGATTTAAAGAATATTTTGTTTAAAAGTGTTGGGATTGCGCAAGTTTTAAAGGAAAATTTAAAAAATAACAATATCCAGATTGCTTTCATTTATGGTTCTTACGCAAAAGGGAAAGAAAATCTTGTAAGCGATATTGATTTGATGGTCATAGGGAAAATTTCTTCCCGAGAACTTTCCCGTTTACTTTCCAGACCCAGAAGAGAATTAATGCGTGAGATTAACTATATAGTTTTTTCTCCAGAAGAATTTAAAGAAAGAGTTAAACAGAAAGACCATTTCCTTAATTCAGTATTGAAAGATAAAAAAATATTTATTGTAGGAGATGCAAGTGAGCTTAAAGCGATTATTAAATCAGGGTAGATTGGTTAAACACAAAACATCCAAAAAGGAATATAACTGAGTATGATTATGCTGGTGGAATTTCTGAAAAAGAAACAGAGGAGTTAATAAAAGAAGCAAAAAGTTTTCTGAAAATGGTTGTTAAGTGGCTTAAGATAAATTACCCAGATTTTATATAAGAAAGTGGCATCTGCAATAACTTACATTGACAATTCTAATAGTGATGCACTATCTTCAAAATATAAAAATTGGCTTAAACATACTGAAACTCTATAAATTTTTTAATTTTCGCGCATAGAAGGAATTTCAAAAAATTTAGATAGAAAATTCAATTTTACTTTTTATCCCTCTTTAATCACATCTTTTTTGAGGGGGTATTTTCCGCATGTGAATTTTTCTCCTTCAGGGCAATAACCAAGAAATACACATTTTGGACCTGCTTTTTCAAAAACTGCCGGTAATTTCTTTTTGCATATTTCAAGCATTTTATAGGCAAGTTCTCTTATCTCCCATTGTGCTCTTGCACAGCATCTGACTTTAAAGAAGTGTAAAAGTTCCCTCGCATTCATTGTAATAACAATTTTTGTTTCAACTGCATTGGGTAAAATATATCTTGCATCCTGGTTTGCCTTTTCTCCTTCAATTCCAATTTCCTTATACCTTTCAATCATTTTTTTATAAGTCTCCTTTATCCTTTCCATCTCCTCAACAAAATACTTCTTCAAAACAGGGTCTTTTTCAACTGTTGGTGGAATTATGTAATTGAAATCTTCTGCCTTCACATATCTTTGACTCTGCTGGGAATAGGAAGCAATTCTGTGTCTTACAAGTTGATGGGTAAGGGCTCTTGATACTCCTTCAACAGCAAATGTGAATTTTACATGTTCAAGCACACTTTCATGCCCTGAATTTACTATCTCTTTTACAAATTCTTCCTTCTTCCTTTTTTCTATTTTTTTACTTTTTTTAAAGATATCAAATGAAAATTTTGAAGAATAACACTGTCTTGCTGCAGAATAGATAATATCCAGGGGGTCTTTACTCATTTCAATAAGTTCAACTCTCATTTTATCCCCTTTTTCTTTCAGTCTCTTTATTTTAAAATAAAAAATGAAAAAATGGAAAGGTATTATAAATTTTCAAAATATTTGAAGGAAAAATTTGGAGGGAGGGTTGTTAAGATAAGTGTTGATGGTGGATTTAAATGCCCAAATTTAGATGGAACTTTAAGTAAAGAAGGGTGTATTTATTGCAATAATTATGCTTTCTCACCTGCTTTAAGGAGAAAAGGGAAATCTCTTGAAGAGCAGATAGAAGAGGGGATTAATTATGGTAGAAAAAGATTTAAAGCGAATATGTTTATAGTTTATTTCCAGCCATATACAAATACCTATGGAGAAGTTGAATTTTTGAAGAAAAGATACGATGTTATAAAGAATTTCCCTGAAGTGGTTGGAATTGCAATAGGAACAAGACCTGATTGTATTGATGAGGAGAAATTGAAGTTGATTGAAAGTTATACAGAAAATTATGAAGTGTGGATTGAATATGGATTGCAGAGTATACATGATAAAACCCTTAAAATTATAAATAGAAACCATAAATATTCAGATTTTTTAAAAGCGGTTGAGATGACAAAGGGAAGGGGAATAAAGATATGTGCCCATGTTATCATTGGTCTTCCAGGAGAGACAAAGAATGATATGATTGAGACTGCCAAGGAATGCGGTAGACTCAGAATTGATGGGATAAAAATCCATCCTTTACATGTTGTAAAGGATACAAAACTTGAAAAGATGTACAGGGAAGGAAAATACACACCTATGGATATTGGATTTTATGTGGATACAGTCGTTGAGTTTCTCCAGTATCTTTCACCAGATACTGTTATACAGAGAATTACTGCTGATTGTCCTCCTGAATATCTTGTTGCTCCTTTCTGGATAAGTCTGAAGGAGAGAGTTATAAAGATGATAGAGGACAGGCTTGAAAAAGATGATATATACCAGGGTAAAAAATTTTAATATGGTAAGGTTCATTATTATTTTTATTTTCTTTGTTTTTTCTTATGGAATTTGCAAGGATAAACTTGTAATCATTTCTCCACACTGGGAAGGTGTTAAGATAGAGATAGCCCAGGCATTTAAAAAGTGGTATATGGAAAATTACGGTAAAGAAGTTGAAATTGAATATATTGACCAGGGAGGAACTGCTGATGATTTGAGATTTGTTGAATCGCTTTTTAAGAAAAATCCAGACGGTATTGGAATAGATATCTTTTTTGGAGGTGGAACTGCCCCTTATCTGAGGTTAAAGGAAAAGGGTCTCCTTGCAAGATATAAAGTAAAGGATGAAATATTGAGAAATATTCCAAAAAGGTGTGCCGGGATTCCCACTTATGATAAGGATTTTTACTGGTATGGTGTTGTTTTGAGTTCTTTCGGCATCCTTTATAATAAAAAAGTTCTAAAATACCTTGGGCTACCATATCCAAAAAAATGGGAAGACCTTGGAAAGGAATGTTATTTTTCATGGGTTGGAGCAGCAGACCCAAGGCACAGTGGAAGTATGCATATGATGTATGAAATAATTCTTCAGGCTTATGGATGGGAAAAAGGATGGCGTGTGATTTTTTCACTTGCAGGAAATACAAAACATTTTTCAAAAAGTGCATCTCAGGTTGCAAAGGATACATCAATTGGGGAAGTTGCCCTTTCCTTATGTATAGATTCATATGCCCTTTCCCAGATAGAAATAAATGGAGAGGAAAATATGGGTTTTGCCATTCCAGAGGGACTTACAGTTATAAATCCTGATTCTGTGGGGATATTAAAGGGTGCTCCTCATTATAAAGTTGCATGCAGATTTATAGATTTTCTCCTTTCATACCAGGGACAGCTTTTATGGATGGTTAAAAGAGGGGAAAAAGGTGGGCCAAAGGAGTTTTCTCTTCACAGATTCAGTATAAGACCTGATGTTTACAGGCATCCAAAGATTATTTTCAGATCTCTAAACCCTTACAGATACAAAGGGACTCTGAATTACAATTTTAAACTTGCATCAAAAAGATGGGTTCTTCTAAACGATATGATTGGTTCATGCATAATAGATTGTCATAAGGAACTTGTTAAAGCATGGAAGATTGTTTTGAAAAGTAAAAATGAAAAACTCAGGGAAGAATTTTATCGCCTGCCTTTTGATGAGAAATTGCGGAAATTTTTCTGGAGCAACTGGCATGACCAGATTTTCAGGAATAAATATATAAACTGGTGGTTGAATTTCTCAAGGAGAAAGTTTAAAAGAATAATAGAAGAGTTTAATTTAATATACTGATGGAAAGGGAAATTTTAAATGTTGAAAATATATATAAATCATTCGGAAATGTAAAAGCACTTAAAGGTGTAAGTTTTTCAGTTAAAGAGGGAGAAATTTTCTTTCTTCTCGGCCCTTCAGGATGTGGTAAAACAACACTTTTGCGTATTATAGCAGGATTTGAATCCCCTGATAGAGGGAATATTTTCCTTCAGGGAAAGGATATTACAAAGATGCCACCGAATAAAAGGAATATAGGTATGGTTTTTCAGAATTATGCTTTATGGCCACATATGAATGTGTGGGAAAATGTTGCTTATGGATTGAAAATAAGAAAATTGCCTGAAAGTGTTATTGAGGAGAAAGTGGAAAGTATACTTAAGTTAACAGACCTTTACCATCTGAAAGATAAATTTCCTTCTCAACTTTCAGGTGGTCAACAGCAGAGAGTTGCACTTTCAAGGAGTCTGGTTATTGAGCCAGATATTTTACTCCTTGATGAGCCTTTAAGTAATCTTGATGCAAAATTGAGAGAAAGAATGAGGGAGGAGATTAAAAGTATACAGAGAAAACTGAATATTACAATGTTATATGTCACACATGACCAGAAGGAGGCAATCTCTCTTGCTGATAGGATATGTATTCTTAATGATGGGGAGGTATTGCAGATAGGCACACCAATGGAGATTTATTTTGAACCTGAAAATAAATTTGTTGCAAATTTTATTGGAAAGATGAATTTTTTAAAAGGAGAGGTTGCTGGTAAAGAAGGGAATCTCCTTAAGGTTAAAACAGAAGAAGGGGATTTCTTTGTTGAGGGGAGGAAAGCCAGTGAGAAAAATATTGAGATTGGATTTAGACCTGAACTTATCAGAATTGGAAAAGGGAATGTGAATAATATCGGAGGGGAAATCTGTGAGGTGAATTATCTTGGTGAAACAGTTGAAGTGAAGATTAAAACGAAGAAAGGTAAGGAATTTATTGGAAATTTCCTTTTTGATAAAAGTATGAAATTTAAGAAAGGGGATTTTATAAATTTTTATGTTTCTCCACAGGATATAATAATTTTTGAAAAATGAAAAGGTTATTATTCATATTCTGCTTTATCTTCCTTGTAACTTTTCTGATTATTCCTCTTTTCTACATTTTTTTAAACAGTTTTGTTGTAAATAACAAATTCTCGTTTGAGATTTTCAAAATAATATTTTCAAATTATCTTTTGAGGCAATCCATTATAAATAGTTTTGTTCTCGGTATAGTGGTGGTAATACTCACAACAATTATAGGGGTTCCGCTTGCTTTTCTTTTCTTCAGATATGATTTCCCAGGTAAAAATATATTCAGAACTTTATTTTTCCTTCCCCTTATTGTCAGTCCATTTGTTGGTGCAATAGGGATGAGGCAGATTCTTTCAAGGTTTGGTTCTCTCAACCTTCTTCTTATGAAATTGAAAATTATACACCATCCAGTTTCATGGATTGGGAGCGGATTTCTTGGAATTGTAATTCTTGAGACACTGCATCTTTTCCCAATAATGTTTCTGAATATTTCCGCTTCTTTAAATAATTTTGATATAAGTTGTGAAGAAGCATCATATAATCTTGGAGCGAATTTCTGGCAGACATTTAAAAATATTACATTTCCACTTATACTTCCAGGTTATTTTGCAGCAAGTTCAATAATATTTATCTGGGCAATAACAGACCTTGGAACTCCACTTGTTTTTGAGTTTCCAGAATTAATCTCTGTCCAGATTTTCAATAATTTAACAGATATAAATACAAATCCCACAGGTTATGGGCTTGTTGTAATAGTTATTCTTCTAACAGTTGTATTTTTTATATTTACAAAAAGGTATATAGAAAAAACGCCATATGTAAGTCAGAGACCCACCTTCAAATTTGAAGAGAAAAAACTGGAAGGGAAAAAATTATTATTTGTCTATATTCCAATTGTTTCCCTTTTATTTATCAGCCTTTTGCCACATATAAGTATTATCCTTACATCATTTTCAAAAAAATGGTTTTTCTCAATACTCCCTTCAGAATATACTGGCAGATTTTATAAACTCGTATTCTTCCATAGACTTACAAAGAGAGGGATTTTCAATTCATTCTTTTATAGCAGTCTGAGCACACTTATTGATATATTTTTAGGGTTTTCAATAGGTTTTTTACTTGCAAGGACAAAATTCAAAGGGAAAAACATCCTTGATATTCTTTCAATGCTTCCTCTTGCAATACCTGGAATAATTATAGCATTCGGTTATTTCACAACATTTTCAGATACAATCCTCAATCCAAGGCAGAATCCGGTTTTCCTTTTGATAATAAGTTACAGTATAAGGAGACTCCCATATCTTGTAAGAAGCACATATTCAAGTTTCCAGCAGGTAAGTGAGAATCTTGAAGAAGCATCATATAATCTTGGAGCAAATACATTCCTTACTTTCAGAAAAATAACAATTCCTCTTGTAAGTCCTGGACTTTTTGCAGGAGGTATTTTAACATTTTCATTTTCTCTTCTTGAAGTGAGCAGCAGTTTAATCCTTGCAGTGAGAGAGAGATTCTATCCAATTTCAAAAGTAATATATACACTTGCAGGTAGAGTTGTTGATGGGCCTTATGTGGCAAGTGCTCTTGGAGTTCTTGGAATGATTCTGGTTGGAATAAGTTTTGCAGTATCATCAAAGGTTGTTGCAAAAAGGGTAGGGGAATTTTTCAGGATAGGGTGAGATGATAGAAAGTTACAGTTTCGGAAGGATAAAAGTTGGAGAGAAGGTTTATAAAAGAGATATTATAATTGCTGGGGAAAGGATTATAGAATGGTGGAGGAAACAGGGACATAAAGTATGCCTTGATGATGTAAAGGTAATTATTGAGGAAAAACCTGAAATTGTAATATTTGGGACAGGTGCTTTTGGAGTGATGGAGGTATTACCTGAGGTAATAGAAGAATTTGGAAGACTGGGAATTGAAGTTATAGTTCTGAAGACGCACCAGGCAGTTGAAAAATTCAATGAAATGTATGGGAAGAGAAAGGTTATAGGTGCTTTCCATCTTACCTGTTAAGATTATATTGAAGAGAATGCAATCTCCACTGCTTCTTCAGGAGTTGTTGCAACAATAACTTTTCTTTTAAATCTCTCAAGTATATCTTGCCTGCTTAAAATATCACATGTTCCACCGCTTCCTTTAAGTATAATTGTTGGTTTGTTTAATGCCATGCTTAAAGAGATTTCATTCATAGTTCCCCATCTTCCACATATTCCTATTAATGCGTCTGATGAAGCAACAATTATGTAATTTCTGAAAAATCCAAGATTTGTTGCAATTGGAATATCAATATATTTATTTGCTTTTTCTTTTTCTCCTGGTAGAATCCCAACTGTTATCCCACCTGCCTTTTTTGCTCCTTTTGCTGAAGCCTCCATAATTCCACCAAGTCCGCCACATAAAAGAATTCCACCCTTTTTTGCAATGAGAAATCCAACCCTTTCTGCTTTTTCCAAAATTTCCTCATTTAAATTCTCATCCCCAACATTACTTCCAGAAACACCGATAATCTTCTTCATTTCTCCATAAAGATATAACATATTTAACAACCTGTATCAAACTTTCTGTTTTTTAATCTGCCAGAAAAATTTTGTTTATAATATTAAAAAAAGGAGGTGAGATTATGGATTCCCAGAATAATATCCAGAAGCGTAATTGGAAAAGTTCCCAATGGTGGGGGATAATTTTAATTGTTATAGGAGCGATTTATTTATACCAGAATTCCCTAATAAGTCAGATGATTAAGGATTGGCAAATCTTTTTGGAGCAATATACTAAAGATGTTTATGAATATATTTCTGAACACACATCACAAGTGAAAGAATATACAGCAAAACTTCAAAATCAAATTAATGAGTGGAAAAGTGTTAAAGCATCTTTTAATGAGATAGCTAAGGATTTAGAAAAACTTAGATATAAAATTGATGGATTAAAAATCCGCTTAGAAAAACAAAATCTTCTTCCCTATAAAAAAGTAGTTCACCTTTTTCCCATTTATAAACCCGATAAACAAGCAGAGCATTTGGAATTGGGTTGTTATGTGCCTATATTTGAAGATCTTCCTTTGCGAGAGAAATTGGAAATAATTGCTGATGCTTTATCACGATATTACTTTGCTGAACTTCCAATTAAAGTTAGGAGAATAGAAAAACGCAATAATAAAAAAATTGCTATCATTGAGTTGTATGAATCAGAAAAAAAGCGGGAGCCCAGACTTACCTGGTGTTATGGTTTCTTTCAGGGTTCAACAGGTGGTTATTTTACCGAACAGATTTTGCTTAGAGGTTTTCTTCAACCAGGATATAAAGGAGAATGGATAGATGGTGTAAGATTTTACTATGAAGGAAAACCAATGGAAGAATATCAGTGGGACCATGTTTGTTTAGACGGAATAATATATAGAGATAAAATTTTTTAGATTTTTAAATTTCCCTGAAAAAGTGATTGTATCTAAAAAATAATTTGATAATTTTAAGAATTTTGATGTATTTTGAAAATTGTGGATATTATCCTCGCGTGCAGAAAAATGTAGATGGATAAAAATAATCTTCGGAATTCCTCTTCACAGCAATCCTACAATTAACAAAAAGTAATTTATTTGCACCTCTCACAAATTTCAATTCTTTCTTGAGGAATATCACATTTCCCATTAAAAATTTTTTTAGCATATTTAGTCCGTGCTAAATTTTCTATTTCATCTATACTTTTTCCCCATACACATATCCAAAAACCGTTTGAAGTTTCCCCTATTTTTATTTCTCTGGTACTGTAAGCTTCAGTTTCTATAATTGTTTGACAGAAATGAACTCCTCCTTTCTTAATATGTTGAAAAATCACTTCACATGGGCCTTCTACTTCAGGATGGATTGTTATATGCTTCATGTCAGGATTAGTATTCACATACACCCACGTTCTATTCATTTTTACCCCCTTCTTAAAAATCTATCTTAATTTTTCAAAGAACTTTTTATTAAAAGTTTTTCTTCTTTTTATACCTCGCATAAATTTTTCTTGTAAAGGTAAGAGTGTAATATAAATTTACTATCCTCTTTTTATTCTTAAAAAGTAATGGATTGGTTTTTCTTTTAGATGTTTATTGTAAAAAGCATTCAAAATCTATCCATACTTCTATAAAAAGAAAAAGCTGGCAAACTTTAAAAAGATAAAAAGGAATTATACTGTTTGAAATTTCCATTCTATTTGTAGCTTAAAAGCAAATTTTCTTTTTGAACTGGTAAAATAAGTAGGAAGATTTTATTGAGAGCAAGAATTTTAAAAATACTGTAAAGAGGGAAAGGAAACCTTTAGAAAGAGTAAAAAGGTATTTTCGGCCGACTGTTCTGTTAATAACTATTACAATCAAGGGAGATTGAAGAATATTCGAATGGACAGAGAATCACTCACGCAAATCTAAAAGATATGTCCCCATGTCAAAGAGATGAGGAAGCATTTTAAGAAATGGAAAGTGAGGGAAAATATGTGGGTTTTACTGTAAGTATTATGCATAAGGCAGTAAAAAGGACGTATTTCTGATATTTCTCTACATTTTTTAAGACCTACTTTTGCTTCACGGTTGGTTATGAATGGGGTGCCTTTACCAGTAATGAATGAACTTTTAGAGCATAGTGATATTAAGGCAACGATGATTTATTATCATCTGGCTCTTAATTATATGAAGGGGATTGAAGAGAAGTTGAGGTATGGAATAGAAGTATAAATATTCTATTTTTCCTTAAAGACTAATTGGAGTAATAGGAAATTTAGATTTAAAATTCCTCTTTGCCCACTTAATTATAGTGTTCAAGTAATTTATAGAAAAATTTACTATATAATTTTCTAATTGGTATTTTTCATATCTTGCTGTTTTACTTTGATTGTAAAGAAAATAGAGCGCCTCTGCTATTTCCTTGAAATTCTCATTAACTATACTTTGTCTCAAAAGATGTAGACTGGTGGGTGGATTATTCATTTGAATTTTTCCTTTTTTAATCATTCTTTCCAATTCATCAGAATGGGAAATTGTAATAACTTCTCCTGAGAATTTCAATTTTTTCTTTTCAAATATTGCTCCCTCTACAATATGTAATGCTGAATAAAAAGAGACTGTTATTGCCCAATCGTTATAGGCATAAGATTTATAAAAACTTTTTAAAAAATCACAATTATGTTTGGCATGTAAAAAATGAGAATGACTAGTGGACATTATTTTCTTACTCTTACGAAGGGAAAATCTAAATTTATTGAATCTTTATCAATTGTTTTACAATTTCTTTTATTAATATAAAGAAATTCTGCAAAATATTTTTTTTGATTTAGTAATTTTTGTTGTGTATCTAAAAGAAGTGATAAAAATTTCATTTCATTTTCGATGGATGTATCTATTATAAAAAGAATTTTTATTTCAAAGGTATTGAGATTGAAATCTGCTCTTTCTTCAATAATTTTGAATTCTGTTTCTTTAAAATGTGTTGTTATATACTCATGAATATTATCAACAGCTTCTGTAATTATTTCTATATACTCTTCCACTTTTTTCTCTGCCTCTTCTTCTACTTTTCTGGATAGTTCGTCTACTTCTTCTTTTTTTCTTTCTTCCTGTGCTTGGTGAAGATATGAATAATAAATTTTTATTAAATTTTTATCTCCAAAAGATTTTATTTTATTTTCCTCATAAGTACCTGGTTCGTCAATAAGTAAAATTACACGAACATCTTTGTCCCTGACCGATTTAATTTCTGTTTCAAATTCTCCAGGAACTTGGATGAGGTTATTAAAAATTTGAGTTGTAAATTCAACAGCTTTCATTGATTATTTTTTCCCCAAAATTAATGTATTTTTTTATTCACAGATAAATACATTTTACTAATCAAATCTATGCGGGACACTTAATTTTCTTTTTGATTGGTTTCAATAAACGCCACTGCCCTAACCGGGGAACCATCGCCTTCACGGATCTTTAACGGAAATGAAGCAAATTGAAAAGGTTCATCAATGAGTGCCACCAGGTTTGTTAGGTTTTCAATAATGATCGTCCCATTTCCCAGGACATGATTATGGTTTGGGTATGTTTTTGAACCAATGTAATCGATTGATGGAAAATCAAGCCCGATGCCTTTTATTTTGCAATCAGTTATAAAGCGGACAGCATCAACCGATAAAACCGGGAAATGATCATAATAT
>Ga0164318_10006890_pt1 | contig 11015 bp, 10 predicted proteins | sample GuaBasSedimGuay9_FD_113734 | JGI IMG/M metagenome (GOLD analysis project Ga0164318, IMG submission 113734) | Subseafloor sediment microbial communities from Guaymas Basin, Gulf of California, Mexico - Guay9, Core 4571-4, 0-3 cm | ecosystem: Environmental > Aquatic > Marine > Hydrothermal vents...
AGAAGAAAATCAGACCTTCTGTTGAAATGGGTACAATTCACGTAATGTCATATAATAACAATGTGTTAAGCCACTTTTATCAAAATGACTTCCTTGAAAGTCCACACAGTATCATTCTGAGGAGCGGAACGACGAAGAATCTCAATGATATTAGATTCTTCGCTATCGCTCAGAATGACAAAAGAGTGTTTTTTGACTTTTTATGAAACTGTCAAAATTGCTCTCACTCTTTGAAAGCCATTTGTATAAGCTGTACAGTATGAAGCACCTTAACTTCCTTGCTTCTATCCAGATGTGACCTGATAGTAATATTACATCCGGGACAACCGGTGGCCACGACTTCAGCGCCGCTTTGGTAAATGTTTTCTATCTTGCGATTTGTTATGGCTGCCGAAGTTTCAGGATAGTCTATTTGAAATTCACCCCCACCCCCGCAACATGTATCCGCCCCATCCATCTCCACAAAATCAACATTTGGCAGAGAATTGAGGATGTGTCTTGGTTGGAGCCCTACATTTTGTCCCTTCAACAGGTGGCAGGGGTCATGATAGGTTACTCGAACTACCGGACCCTCCGCGGTTGGAAATTCTGGCAGCCACTCTATATGCTCATCGATAAACTCTGACACATCCCTGGTTTTCGATGCCAGGAGTTCTGCATCTTTTATCAGTTTTTCTTCTATATCTTCTCCAAGGTCGCGAAGTTCCCCCAGTATTTGAGAATATTCTTTTCTCAGCGCCGACCCGCAAGTGGCACAATCAACTATAACGGCGTCTATGTCTTTCCGTGCAAACAATCTCACGGTTTCCCGGATGCTTTTCAGAGATGTTTCACGGTCACCTGATAGGAATATTGGAAGGCCACAGCAACCTTGATCCCTCGGTATTTCAACCTCCACTCCCATCTTGTTGAGAACGGAAACAACCGCCCGGCCAGTATCGCCAAAAACATAATTGGTGGCGCAACCGTGAAAATATAAGATATGAGCCCTTGGTAGTCCTTCTGGTTTGACAATCTCCGGGAACTCACGATTAAAAGGCTTGGGATTAAAGGGTGGGATTCCGTCCACAGGAAGATTGCCAAGTTTTATTTTACTCTCGATCCACGGGCCGCTGAATAGCTTCCTGGCCCACTTTACAAACCACGTAGAGCCGCACATTATCCATTTGTGTGAGAGTGTTTGAAATAAAACTTTCTTCGACCAGTCAATCCCGTAGCGCTGAGTGGCCCGCCAGCGTAGGCCGGAGAACAACTCATCCTGACGTACGCCACTCGGGCAGGCTGCCACGCAAGACCCGCAAAGCAGACACTGCGAAAACAAAATATCATTCACCTTTTTTGAAAGATTCATGTCGCCTTCAAGGACATGTTTGCACAATTGAACCTTTCCCCGTGGGCTTGCTGATTCAACGTGAAGTTCCTTGTATACTGGACAGGCTTGCAGGCATAAGCCACACTTGTTGCAGTGATATAAATTCTCTTTGGTAAGTTCGCTAAGTAACACCTTGCTTCTCATAATCACTTCAACCTTCCCGATATTGTATTGCAAATAACTTGGCAGAAAGTCATTCTAACAGCCGATTAGACAAACTTACCCGGGTTCAATATTCATTTAGGGTCTACTGCCTTTTTGATTTCCCCCATAAACCGGCGGGTTTCTTTGTCCATCACCAGATCTAAAAATTGGGCCTTGGCCATACCTATGCCATGCTCTCCTGAAAGGGTTCCGCCGAGTTCTGCCGCCTTCAAGACTATGTCTCGAATAGCATTCTGAGTCCGCTCCCATTCATCTTTTTCCCGCTCATCCGTAAGGATAAGCGGGTGCATATTTCCATCTCCCGCATGGGCTAATACGCCAATAACGAGTTCGTATTTGCGGGCAATAGCTACGATCTCCCGTATCATTGTTGGAACCTTGCTCACCGGTACAGTAACATCTTCGACGATGCAATTGGGTCTCGAACGAGCCATAACCCCAAAAGCGCTTCTACGTGCGAACCAAAGAGCGTTTTCTTCTTCCGGGGTTTTTGCTATCCGAACTTCTGCAGCTCCCTGGTCCCGGCATAATTGAGCGATATTTTCCACCTGCAGCCTCACGCTTTCCCGAGGGCCGTCCATCATTATCAACAGGACACCCTCTGCTTCTCTGGGCAGACCGATGTGGGCCGAGTCTTCGACAAGATTGATTACCACTGAATCCATAAGCTCCAATGCTACGGGCAACATCCCCTTTTCCATGATCTTTGCCACGGTTTTGCCTGCCAGGTCCAAGTCGTGGAAAATGGCCTGCATGGTCTGGTTGGCCTCCGGCTTTGGCAGTAATTTGCATGTAATCTCGGTGATGATTCCCAGGGTTCCTTCTGAGCCGGCAAAAAACCCAACAAGGTCTATCCCTGTGACGTTTTTTGTTGTGCGTCCGCCTACTCGAATAATTTGCCCATTTGGCAACACTACGGTGAGACCCAGAATATAATCTCGTGTAACTCCATACTTGACTCCCCGGGGCCCCCCAGCATTCTCGGCTACATTTCCACCCATGGTGCACACACTCATAGAAGCTGGATCAGGGGGGTAGAAGAGATTTTTCTTTTCTACTTCTGCCTGCAATTCCGCATTGATGACTCCTGGTTGAACCACTGCCAGACGGTCTTCCTTTTTGATTTCAAGAATGCGATCCATGCGGGTAAATGCAAGGACTACTCCTTTCCTCATGGGAACTGAACCACCGCTAATGTTTGTCCCTGCCCCTCGGGGTGTTACCGGGATTTTTTCACGATAGGCTACCTTCATGATGCCGGAGACCTGTTCAGTAGTCAGTGGCAGTAGCACCGCTTCTGGCCTGGCCTCCGTTGTAAAGGCATCGTATGAATAATTCATCAAATCTTCGGGAGTATCCAGATAGTTTTTATCTCCGACTATTTTTTTTAGCTCTTTGGCAATTTTTTCATCTAACACTACAATACCTCCTCTTGAGATAAACCTGACAATCTCGTAAAACGGCATAGCGGAGCTTTTTACGAGTGCATCAAACCCGATACACCTCTCATCTTTTCGTTAAGTCTATAATCCATATACAGTTATTATCAAGGAAAAAATTTCCTATTAGAGTCTTTATTCTCAACAACTGCCTGCCTGTGCCGCCTGCACGGCAGACAGGCGTTTTTCGCGCAGATGTTGGTGTAAGATAATAAACAACGAGGTTCAAGGTTTAAGGTACAAGGATAAAGGATCAAGGAAAAGCCTGAAAACAAATCTGCTTTTTTAGTCTTGACAATCTTGTAAAAAGCTCCGCTATGCCGGCCTGTCTGCGTGCGGACACGCACAGGCAAGCACGCAGACAGGCCAAAATGGCTTTGGCGTGAGACTTCGGCGTGAGCTCAGTCGAACCGTCGAACGGCAAAAGAATTTGATTTTAAACTCTTTGTCCGTTGTGTTGTTAATAAATCAGCCACAGACCCACACGGACTTATTATATTTTGGATATTCTTGTGGGAAAAATCTGTGCCGGTTTCTGTGTGTCCGTGGCAAAAAAATTGCGGGTTGGGTTTCGTTTCTCTCAATCCAACCTGTGATCTAAAACTTTTTGGTTTCGGCTTGTCCGGGTTAGGAATCGTAAGGTCAATAGAATCAAGCGATTGTGTGAAGGCATACTAATAATCCACACCGCACAATCAATCTTGTGGGTTGATGTCTCTGCGTACGATAACGTGCACATGCAGGTGCAGAAATTATGGAGAGGAAACGCTTCTGGATGAAACACGGTTGCGGGATTAGATATGATACAATTCGCTGCCCAGAATATGGACCCAGTTGTCATTAAGAACCGTCAAAGCTTCCTTAACCGGTCCTACTCCCACGATCAATACGGTTATATCGCCGGTTCCAATGCAGGGATATATGTAATTTACATTGATGTTGACGGTTTTTAGCAGCCTTAGAATTGTGTTCATCCCGCCCGGATGGTGGGGTACCTCGCAGGCAATTACGTCCTTTACTTCCATCCTGTACCCGGCTGCTTTAAGAACATTAATGGCTTTGTCATTGTCATTGGAAACAAAATGAAGCATTCCCTCATCACCCTGAGTGGTGACGTAAAAAGCGATAATATTGACCCTGTTGTCACCCAGCAAATCACTGACAACTGACAGGGTGCCGGGTTTATTTTTTAACCATACATCAATTTGTTGGACGGTTTTCATGATTACGCTCCTTCTGAAACATATTCAGCGCCTTTGTCCAGGCCCTTCCGATTTAACTTTATGAGATTTGCGCTTTTACCCTTCATGTTTTCGGCAAGTGCGTCCATGATTGAATTCAGAGAGGTTATTTTTGTTTTTTCTACAAAGGCTCCTAACATTATCATGTTGCTGATACGTTCATTTTTTAACTTTTTGGCTATATCACTGGCCGGTACCTTAATCACGGTTATATCATCTCTCGATAGTTCCTTGCTTACAAGACTCGAATTGATAAAAATAATTCCGCCCGGCTTCACGGCGCTTTCGTATTTTATCATTGAAGGATTATTCATGACCACAACATAATCAGGTGAAGATGCCACAGGTGAAAATATCTCCTCGTCCGATACGGCAACAGTGCAGTTGGCAGTTCCTCCGCGCATTTCGGCGCCATAAGCGGGAAGATATGTTGTTTCCTTTCCATCATTCATGACCGCAGTTGCGAATACATAACCCATCACAAGAACGCCCTGTCCGCCAAATCCCGCAAAGATTGTTTTTTTCATAACCGTAATAAATCCTTTTTTAGAGTTTCCCAACTTCATCCTTAATGACTTTAAGAGGAAAAGTTTTTGTCATGGCGCTGTCGATCCACTTTACAGCGTCTACAGGTGACATCTTCCAGTTGACGGGGCAGGGGGAGAGAATTTCAACAAGCGAGAACCCCCTGTTTGCCATCTGAGTTTTGAAGGCCTTGGCGATTGCCCTTTTTGTCCCCCTGATAGTTTTGGGGGAAGTTACGGCAGTCCGCTCAATATAGACACTACCGTGGGCGATTGCCAGCATTTCACTCAAATCAATGGGAGCGGCATCCCGGGCGGCATTACGTCCACCCGGTGTGGTTGTAGATGCTTGTCCTAAAAGAGTTGTGGGAGCCATTTGTCCGCCTGTCATACCGTAACAACCGTTATTGACAAATATTACAGTGATATTTTCGCCTCTGTTAGCGGCGTGTATAGTCTCAGCCGTTCCGATAGCGGCTATATCTCCATCTCCCTGATAACTGAAAACTATTCTGTCCGGAAGGGTGCGCTTAATACCTGTGGCAACCGCTGCGCCTCGACCGTGGGGGGCTTCCCCCATATCAACATCGAAATAATCATAAGCCAGAACGGCACAGCCGGCCGGCGGAACGCCAATGGTTATGTCTCCAATATCAAGCTCTTCAAGAACCTCAGCCACGAGGCGGTGTATGATGCTGTGTCCACAGCCGGGGCAGTAATGAAAAGGAGCGTCTTTCAGATATTTTGGTCTTCCGAAAACTTTTTTTACCATTGCTTAATCCTCTTCAAGATGCCTGCGGTGATAAATGGTGTTAATTATTTTAGCTACTTCATCGGGCGTTGAGATAATGCCGCCGGGACGGCCGTAAAAATGTACGTCGCTTCTACCTTGTATAGATATTTTAACGTCTTCAACCATCTGTCCCATACTCATTTCAAAAACAAGAAAATCCTTAACATATCTGCTTAATTCTTTCAGGTTATGTTCCGGGAATGGCCACAGAGTAACAGGTCTGAGGAGGCCGACCTTGAGTCCCATTTCACGAACCCTTTTGACTGCGCCTTTGGCAATCCGCGCCGCTGTGCCATAAGCCACGACTACCATATGCGCATCGGAAGTCATGTAACTTTCCGCTCTGGTAATTTCCCTGGAAATCATTTCATATTTTCTCATAAGTTTCCAGTTGCGTTCTTCTTCCGTTGACGGGTTCAGGAGGAGAGACCGTATAATGCGGCTTGGTCTTTTTCCCCTGGCACCATCCAGAATCCATGGCTTGGGCGCAAGTTTGTGGATGTCAACAGGATCCGGAAATACAACGGGTTCCATCATTTGACCCATCATGCCGTCGCCCAGGATCAGTACAGGAGTTCGGTAGCTGTCTGCGTATTCAAAAGCTGTGCGGGTTAAGTCAGCCAGTTCCTGACCGGAGGCCGGCGCCAGAACAATAGTGCGGTAATCGCCATGACCGCCCCCCCTGGTAGCCTGAAAATAATCACCCTGTGAAGGCGCAATATTTCCCAGGCCTGGTCCGCCTCTCATGGTATTTACAATTACCGCAGGGAGCTCCTGGGCTGCCAGAAAGGAAATGCCTTCCTGCTTCAGGCTTATACCCGGGCTGGAAGAACTGGTCATGGCCCGTGCTCCTGACATAGATGCTCCGATAATCATGTTAACAGCGGCCAGTTCACTTTCTGCCTGGATAAAAGTTCCATCGCCGAGCCGATCCATAGACTCGGCCATATATTCCGTCAATTCGTTCTGTGGGGTAATGGGATAGCCCGCGTAAAACCGGCAACCGGCGCGTGTGGCTGCTTCGCCGATTACATGACTTCCTCTCATTAATACCTTTTTATCCACGATAAACCTCAATTGCAATATCAGGACAGACAAGAGCGCACGTGGCACAGCCCGTGCACTTACGATTCTCTTGTCCATTGTATGTCTCCGTAAACTCGGCAGGGTAATAACCTTTCTGATTTAATTTGTCAGAGACAGTAATCAATTCATCCGGGCAAGCGGAAATGCACAGATAACAGCCTTTGCATAACTCTTTGTCAATTGTTATTGTACCTCTCTTTTTGGTCATGGCTTATACCCATTTCTATTTTCTAATTTCGACGTTCAGTGAACGGTTACCTAACCTGTCTGCGTGCCTACCTGTCTGCCGTACAGGCAGGCACGAACTTTACAATTAAGCGTCTAATTAATCATCAAAGTTTGAAACGATATGCTTAACTTTTTATTTTGTCAAGATTTTTTAATTTTTTTCCCCCAATGTATCAAAGTTATAGAAGAATGTTCAAAATTCCCCCGACAATTATGGCAGAAGAAATCATAATTCCGGCCGATTTGAGGAAATCTTTTAACCCCAATTCCTTTAAAAGAACAACAAAAGTGGCAATACACGGGAAGAACATTGTTAAAACGATGCTGCCGATGACCATTTGTTTGGCCGTCATGGGTGATAATGCCAGCATGCCGAGAGCCGCATCCTTACGCAGGAATCCGATAATTATGGCTGTTACCGATTCCTTCGGCAGTCCCAGAATGCCTGTTATAACGGGTGCAGCGAAATTGGCTATATAATCGAATACACCCATTACAAAAAGGACGTTAATAACAAGTACCGCAGCCAGGATAATCGGAACGGCTTCAACAAGAAAACCTCGTATTCTCATCTCCAGTTTCTGAAATACTGTCCGCCACGGTGGTAAGCGGTAGGGAGGAATTTCGATTAAAAGTTCAGGACTCAATCCTTTCATCGTGCGATTCAGGATAGTTCCAAGAACGAGCCAGACAATAAATAGCGTTGCATAAACAATGGCAACATACTGCACACCGTATTTCCCGACCAGGCCGAAAATCATTGCCTGGGCGGATACGCATGGTATGGCAATGCATACGAGAGTAGCCGCTATAAACCTTTCTCTTTTGCTTTCCAGAACGCGTGTTGCCAGTACAGCGGGCACATTGCAGCCAAGTCCCAGCAGGGTGGGGATGATGGCATATCCGTGTAATCCGAGGCGATGCATCGTGGTATCGAGAAGGACGGCCAATCGGGGGAGGTATCCTATATCTTCAAGAAGGCCGAGTATCAGGTAGAAGGAGACAATATATGGAAGTACCATGGCGAGGGGAACGTAAAGCCCGCTACTCAAAAGACCGAAAGATTCAACAAAGTGGATCTGTCCGGAAATCAGCTTGCCGACAATAACATCATGCAGAAAACCTCCTCCGCCCATAAAATTGCTCAATTTCATTAATACCGGTGTCCAGAGATTGTTAAACAGGGGGTCAAAAAGGTAGCCAATCAGGCCTTCGCCTATAAAACGAATTATGAAAAAGGATGCTGAGAGAACCAGTGCGGCTATTATATAACCGAATCTGGGCTTTACGCTGGCATCTTCAAGACGTTCATACCATCTATGGTGACGATGAGTAATCTGCTGGACCTGGCCTGTTATGTTACCAATGAGCGCCCAGCGTTCATCGAGACTCCGGGTGGGAGCATGAGGAGCGGAAGCTTTTGGAATGTTCTTTACAAGGTTTTTTATTCCGTAGCCGGTCAAGGCTGAAGTTGGAATGACGGGTACTCCCAGAATACTCTGCAGCTTGTCCAAATCAATGTTGATGCCACGATGTCTGGTATCATCCCATAAATTAAGGGCAACAATTACAGGAATGTCTTTTTCCAGCAACTGTAAGGTTAAATAAAGGTTTCTCTCCAGGTTGGTTGCATCGATTACACTGATAACAACATCTCCCGTTTTGAGCATTTTCAGGGCGATTTCTTCTGCTTCACAGGTAGGCTCGAGTGTATAAGTGCCTGGAACGTCAATTACTTCCGCAGGTTCATTATTTACTTTTGTGAATCCACGGGTGTAGCCGACCGTTGTGCCGGGGTAGTTTGATGAGAGGACGCGGACCCCGCTGAGGCGGGAGAAAAGAACACTTTTGCCGACATTCGGATTACCCATGAGTAAAATTTTCATTTTACTCCCCGATCGACATCAACGATTATCTTGCTGGCCATGCCAAACCCGAGAGCTACCTGGGTTCTGTTAACCTGAATGGTTACAGGACCCCGCATAGATGCAGTGCTGATTTTCGTTATCTTTTTACCAGGAATGATCCCCAGTGCGCCAAGACGATTGAGCAGGCCTTGGCCTCCATGAATTTCAAGTATAGAGCCACATTCATCTGCTCGCATTTCACTTAGTGTTTGAACCACAATATTCTCACTTTTTATCCATAAAATTGGTTGCTTGTTGATTTACGCGAAGTCTCAATTTCTACTCTTTTACAAGATTGCTGTCAAGCAATAAAAGGTAATTGGATTCAGGCCAGATTCTTTACAGTTAAGGGGAAACAGCCATTGCAACCATTGGTGTCGATCTCCGGTAAATTTAAGCAGACCCCTTACGTAACCCAATTTTCGACTTCCAAATTTTTAACTTGTTTTATGAAGGAAAATTCGCCCATTAAATCATCACAATGCCAATATCCGAACCACGATTAAAATGAGTGTTCCTTGCCGGGGAAAGCGCCCTTTTTAACTTCGTCAAGATACTGCTCAATGGCTTCTTTCATATTAGCGTTCAGATTGGCATATTTTTTGACGAATTTGGGTGTGAATTTTTTAAACATTCCAAGCATATCGTTTACCACCAGTACCTGACCGTCACAATCAACGCCCCCGCCGATTCCAATGGTAGGTATTTTAAGAGATTTACTGATCTCTGCGGCCAGAGTTGCGGGGACGACTTCCAGGACAATGGAAAAGGCTCCCGACTCTTCAAGAATTTTTGCATCTTCCAATATCCTTTTCGCTGCTGTGTCACCCTTTCCCTGTACCTTGTAGCCTCCGAACTGGTGAACTGATTGCGGGGTAAGACCTAGATGACCCATAACGGGAATTCCTGCAGATGTTATTCGTCTTGTGATTTCCGCTACTTCTCTGCCTCCCTCCAGCTTCACACCATGCGCCCCGGCTTCTTTCATGAAACGTCCCGCATTGCGCATGGCTTCTTCAACGGAGGCCTGGTATGACATAAAGGGCATATCTCCTATTACCATAGCGCGTTCCACGGCGCGGGAAACGGCTTTTGTGTGATGAAGCATGTCTTCCATTGTTACGGGTAATGTGCTGTCATAGCCGAGGACAACCATGCCAAGAGAGTCTCCGATTAAGATCATATCAACGCCTGCTTCATCCATAACGGCGGCAGTTGAATAATCGTACGCCGTCAACATGGTTATTTTTTCACCTTTTTCTTTCATTGAACGGATTACCGACGTAGTTACCTTGCTCATCTTACCTGCTTTACTCATCTTTTAATCCTCCCGATAGCAATAATTTTATTTCTTTTGCCCTTTCATCTGACAACGTCTTTTTTCTATGACCGATATCTACAGTGAAAATACCAAGTTCACGGTACAGATTTAAAAATTCAGGGAGTTTGGTTTGAAATGCCTGGAGGTGTTTTTCGACAGTTCCTATATCACCCCTGGAAATAGGACCGGTTAGTGATTCAACCGTTCCCTGGTTTTCTATATTTTTGATTGTCCCTCTGACAAGTGGCCAAAAGGCTTTCATCGCCTCATCGTGCTTCAAGCCTAAAGCCTTATAAATTTCCACGACCATGTTCATCAAGGTAACGAGATAGTTTGAAGCCATGCAGGCGGCAGCATGATACAGGGGCTTATCCTTCTCTGAAACAAAAAAGGGAACGCCGCCGAGATCTTTGACGATTTGAACGGACCAGTTTTTTATCTCTTCCCGGGCAGTGATGCCAAAGGTGGCGCCCGGTATATTTTCAATAGCGCCTGTCACATCGGCAAATGACTGAATGGGGTGTATGCTCGCTACATGTGCTCCCGATTTCCTGGCGGATTCAAGCAGATCGAGCCCTCCCGCTCCGCTCATGTGAATGACTTTCTTGCCGGGGCTGACAGCACCGTCTTTTGTTATTTTTTCGCAAACCGATGCGATAGCGTCGTCGCTGGTGGAAATAATAATACACTCAGCTATGGCCGCGGCTCGAGAAAGATTGCGAAATGGTTTGCCTCGAGTGTATTCAACGCCCCTCTTTATCGATTCATTGGATCGGCTTGCTACGGCAACAATATTATAACCAGAGGATCGAAGGAGAAACCCGACTGCCGTACCCACCTTTCCTGCGCCAAGAATTGCGATCGTATCTTTTTTCATTTTAATTTTTGTAACCGTTCACGGGTTCAAGGGTTCAAGGTTCCATTCTTGTCCCCGGACTG
>Ga0164318_10006891_pt1 | contig 11015 bp, 12 predicted proteins | sample GuaBasSedimGuay9_FD_113734 | JGI IMG/M metagenome (GOLD analysis project Ga0164318, IMG submission 113734) | Subseafloor sediment microbial communities from Guaymas Basin, Gulf of California, Mexico - Guay9, Core 4571-4, 0-3 cm | ecosystem: Environmental > Aquatic > Marine > Hydrothermal vents...
CAATAGTCAAAAAAATGCCACAGATTCACAGATTCTAAAACAAGCAAAGCTTGTTTTTCTGTGAAAATCAATAAAATTGATTTTTTTAATCTGTGAATTTGTGGCATATCATTGTTTATGAGGCCTATAAGTATACTGAATAGTAACCTATATTTGAATTTACAATTATTATTGTATTTTTTTACCGGATGTAACTTTTATATCAACTTATGCAACTAACATATAAACAAGAATAATTTACTAGTGAATAAACAAAAAAAAGAATTTTTAGAGTTTTATAATCCTATTCATGACTCGTTTAGCAGATTTTGCCGGGCAGTTTCCGGTAATACTGACGATTCTAAGGATTTAATACAGGATAGCATTCTAAATGTTTTAGAAAGTTTTGATAAAATCAGGGATATATCAGCCTTTAAATCATACATTTTTAGCGTGGCCAGCAACTTAAATAAAATGAAGCATCGCAAAAATAAATTTAAAGCTCATTTTAATAATCAGGAAATGAATCAAATTATTGATTCTACACAGAATCCTGAATATATGGCTGATTTTAATATAATTTATGAAAAAATTCTGTCCTTGCCACAAAAAATGTCTGAAACAATTATTCTTTATCATATTTCAGATTTATCGCTTAAAGAAATTCAAAAAATTCAAGGTGGCAGCTTATCGGGTGTAAAATTGCGTTTAAAACGAGGCAGAGAAAAAGTGCTTAAATTATTAAACACGCCGGAACAAGTAAAAAAGGCTCTTATGCTTTTAACAATCTAATTTAAAAGCTATGAAAAAAATATATACACAACAAGATTTAGGTCAATTCTTTAAACAGTTTAAAGAGCTGCCAAATTCGTGTAATCTGGAAAAAGTACATCAAACAATCTATAATCCTGATGCTAAGGTCAAATATTTAGTTAAACCAAATTTTAAACCATTTAAACTTATAATTATGGCAAGTCCTTTTATAATAGGATTCGCGTCTATAATAATCTGGTTAACACCTAATGTCGTTGAAAACAAAACTGATAAACAAGATTTAATAATACAGCAAACTGCTGTTAGAAATCATAAAATTGATGGTAATAAAAATGAAATTATTATTGATGAAACCCAAGTCAGCAAAGAAAGTAAACAGGTAAACAAACCTATCAAAAGCGCAGAAATTAAAGCGAAAAGCGGAAGTTTAAATAAGGTAACAACTGTAACAGAAGGAATAATAAATAATGAAAATACAAAATACAAGCATAAAACTGATAACAATCAAAAGGTAGCTGATTTTGTTATTAACAAAAATGTGAAGCACGCAGAGTATGAAGCCAAAAATATTCCTAAAGGAGTCCAGTTCATTGAATTATCAAAAAATGAATTGATGGAGCTTGGTTTTGAAATTAATGATGATAAAATTACAATAATTACAAAAAGTAAAGGATGGAAAATAGTTTTATCTAAACGAATGAAAGGTGTAATACGACATATGTTTTCTTTGAGGGAAAAATCTAAACCAAAGCCTATATTTCTTTCGAATATAAATGGGAAACAAATGCTTAAATGGAGAAGTGCGGGCGACAACAAAAACAAAATGGAAGATGATTATTTTAAGAATACTATCCAAGAACTTATTCCCGTAATATTAAGACAAAGTGATTTTCCGGAAATTTTAGACGAAACTCAGGTTTTTTGGTTTGAACCAACAATTGAACTATTTGAATCTTTACCTGATAGAATTGCCGTACAATTAGAAGAAGAATATAATTATATTACTGCAGAAACAGAAGAAGAACGAACAGAGCTGTCAAGCAATTGCACTTATTTTGAAGCATGTAAAACAAGCATGTTGGTTGAAAGTTGTAAATTGTATCCTAATCCGGCAAGGCAATCAACAAGCATTGAGTTTTTTGTGCCGGAATCAATAAAAGGAAGCATATCAATAGCAAATATTACGGGTGCACAAATCAGAATATTAGTTTCGAACACTACTTTTGAAAAGGGTAGTAATTTATACAAACTTGATTTATCAGGTATTAATTCAGGAATTTATTTTGTGTTGATACAAATTTCTAAAGGTTATAAAACCCAGCGGTTGATTATCTCAAAATAAATAAGATTCTGCACATTTTAACTCTATGGCAAAAGGTCTAAATTTAGATCTAAACTTATAGTTTATAGAAAAATGTACATTATTCTTGGCTAATAATATTATATTTCATACTTTTAGCACATTAATCAATTAAACTTTTATTAAATTGAAACAGTCCATGATTGATTTTATACTGAAATCCTAAAATAATATCTAAGCTTATCAGTTAATAATCAAATGGATACAAATTTAAAAACTATGAAAAACATTAGCCTAATAGTTGCAATTTTGATGGCCGTAATTTTTAGTTCATGTGGAGCCAAAGAAGAAACTACTGAAGAAACGAATCTGGACACAGAAATTATTGATGAAACTGTGGACACTTCTGCTTACTCAGACAATATTGAATTTCTTTCAGATGAAAGTGATATAGAAATAGATCCTGTGGATAGCACTTTACAGGAAGACTTGCTTTACCCTGAGAATGCGAATGAAATACAGGTTGACCCTGTTATTGAAGAAAAACAACAACCTGTTACCGAAGAGATTAAAGAAACACCTGTGGTTAAAGAAGTACATCAAAAAAGGTATTATGTTGTTGTTGGTAGCTTTAAAAAGTTTAGTAATGCCCAAAACTTAAATAAATACTTTGAGCAAAAAGGTTACCATCCAATGATTCTACCTAAAGTAAATGAGTATAACAGGGTAGCTATTTCATCGTATGTTGAAAAACCGAATGCTAAAAAAGCAGTAACAAAATTACGTGGCGAGTATAACGATTTAACTTTTTGGATTTACCAGTGGTAGTCTGATAAAGAAAAAACAATCATTCCATAAGTATTTGTGAAGCCCCGAACGGGGCTTTTTTCATTTATGAACTGGTAGAATGGAAAGTTGTCTATAGTTTTATATCATCAAAGTTTTGACCAAAAACACCCATTACTTTTGCAACGGAAATAAAAGCCTCATCATCGGTTTCTTTTGATATGGCAAGTATTTTTTCTTTGTCTTGTTTACGCGCAATTACCATTACCACATCAACATCTTTTTTACTGTACCAGCCATATCCTTTCAAGCATGTTACACCTCTTTCTACCTCAGTAGAAATCCGTTCAGCAATAATTTTACTGAAACGCGAGTAAATCATTATCTGGAACGACTGCCTTGAACCATTTAATATAGCATCAACGCTATACGAAGCAACTGCCATGGATACATAGCCATATACAATTTTCTCAACAGATTGAAAAATAAACCAGGATGAAGCAATAACTACCATATCAATATAAAGAAAAACCCTTCCTGGACTAATATTTCGATACTTATTGATAATTAGGGCGATAATATCTGTTCCTCCGGCATTTCCTCCATGTGAAAAGGCAATTCCTACACCCACACCGCTTAAGCCACCGCCAATTAAAGCTGCCATAAATTCATCTTTTACCAAAGGCTGTTTAATCAACTCCTGTAACACAACAAAAAACAACGAGCTTAAAACAATTCCATAAATGGTATTTATACCAAAACGTGCACCCAAAATGCGCATAGCAATAATAACCAACACAATGTTGACCAAAAAAGTGGTATATCCAACAGGAAAACCAGTTGAAAAATATATTAAACTTCCTAAACCACTAATTCCTCCACCAACTATTTCAGAGGGAATTAAAAAAGCGGTCCACCCAAAAGCAAAAATAAACAAGCCAATGGTAATATAAATATACGGTTTAATCAAACTGGTAAGTTTTGCCATTTATAAAGTTATTTAATACTATTTTTATAGTCACTCATTATTAAAAAAAGTGCGCAAAGCTAATCATCCTTTCTTATATTTTAATATGTAAAATCACAGTTTTAATTATTTTTAAGATATTTTTGTAAAAAAAAGATATGGCATTAATCTTAAACATAGAAACAGCTACAGAAGTTTGTTCAGTTTGCTTAGCCAAAGACGGTGAAGTAATAGCTGTGAAAGAAAGTTTTGAGGGCAAAACACATGCAAAACTTCTTACCGTTTTTATTGAAGAACTTTTAAAGGAAAATAATTTAAAAGTAAAAAACATGGATGCTATTGCCGTAAGTATGGGACCCGGATCTTATACAGGTTTACGTATTGGTGTTTCAACCGCAAAAGGTTTGGCTTATGCAGCCAATTTACCATTAATTGCAATAAGTACACTACAAAGTATTGCTTTGGGAGTATCTTTAAAAAACAATTTTAAGCCAAATGCATGGGTTTGCCCTATGATTGATGCCCGAAGAATGGAGGTTTACACATCTTTTTTCAATACAGACAATAAATCGGAATCAAAAATCTCAGCTGATATTATTGATGAAAATTCTTATATCAATATATTGAACGAACGACAAGTTGTATTTTGTGGAAATGGTTCTGCCAAATGCAAAGAAAATATCACCCATAAAAATGCATTGTTTCTTGATGATGTTAAATGTAACTCAAGTTATATGACAACTCTTTCAGAAGAAGCTTATTTAGAGTCTGATTTTGTTGATTTGGCTTATTTTGAACCGTTTTATCTAAAAAACTTTGTAGCTACCATCCCGAAAAAGAATATTTTCAAATAGGAACTTTTAAACTCAAGCTTTTATTCTTAAACCCTTTTCATCAATTACCGAAAACTTATTTTTCATATCAGAAAAATACTTGTTTAACACATTCACAACAGTAATAATCCGTTCAGTTCTTGGAATTTTCATTAACCTTATTAAAATAATTCCTTTGTGTTCCTTTTGTAAACGATATGTTAACTCGCCAAAATCTTTATCCTCAGTTAATAGCAATAATTTTTTGTTTACGGCAATTTTTAAAACTTCAACATCATCAATTCCAGAATTATTTTCTAATATGGAATAAACAGCAACATTACCCTTTCTAAGTGCCCTAATTATTCCAAAATCGACACTTTCATCAGCTATTATTTCCACCTTACGAAGCTATTGAATAAACGATTTCATTTTTTATCGAAAAGGCTGCAAACATTAAACAAGCATAAATGTCTTTTTCTGTAATATTGGGGTATGCATCTAATAAATCATCAAATTTATCACCAACAGCCAGTTTCTCAAGTATTAAATCTACTGAGATACGTGTATTTTTGATGATTGGTTTCCCGTATAACACCTTAGGGTTTGATTGAATATATAATGTCCAGTCGACCATAGCAGTCATTATTTAGTTGTTTTATACAAATATACAACTTTTAGTTTATAAATTTAAAAATCCCAAATTTAGCCAACTGATAGTCACAGCGTGAAGTGATAATATAGAGTAAACCATAATTGACACAATTAGCTGTTTATTAGGTTATTCACACCGTGACTTACATATTTTAATGGTCTTACAAAATCAAAACCATTTAACCATTTAGCCTTTTTTTGCTCTTTTTTTATTCTTTTTATATTTCTTAATTATTCTCTTATCGTGTCTAAAAGTTAAGCGCTCACCTCCATCGTATGTAGATGCCCAATATATATAACTATCAACGTCAACTTTATAATTACTAAGCATTTCTTTAGGTTTTTCCTTTTTCTGTAGTTGTTCAATAATTTGGTTTACATTATTAAGTTCTTCAAACTTTTCAAGCCTTAACAGTTCTTTATTATAATGCTTAAACAGCTCAACTGAGAAATTTCTGCGTAAAGAATGTTTATATAGCGCATAAATAATAAACACAGTTATTCCTATAAAAATAACTGCTATTATTACTCCTAATGTTATTCCAATTCCTAAACCTATACCACTCACCATTTGCAATTTCTTTTTTTTGTCAATATATAAAGCCGACCAGACCTCAAAGGTTTTCAAAACTTTTGAGGTCTGATAAATAGAGATTGTTACCGAACAAATCTCTGAAATAAGTTTTATTTTATAGCCTGATTAATTCATGCATTTTTTCTTTGTTGGAATTGAGGCGTCGAACCTTGAAGCTGTATGTTTATACTGCAAAAGGTTTGTAACGAAAAGTCCGGCAAAGAAAAAATGCACCTTTGGTAAATTTATCATTTTAAAATATTCTACTAAGTTGTTTTAAATTACTTATTTATAGGTAATTAATAAAGTGTCTAATAAATTTATGAATTAATCAGGATAGATACAAAAGTAAACCTTTGCAAATTAATAGGCAAATTAACTATTCTTAATTTTTCTTAGTAAAGCTTACATTATCCTTATAATCACTGTTTTATCTATGTGAAAATATGTGATTTAATATAATCAGGAAACATAAAGTAAGCAGCTTGTCAAAAATATTACTGATGTAAATATAGCTTTGTCTTATACGGTTATGTTGTCAAATTCAAAGACCGTAATGTGTGTATTGCTACTTAGTAACACTACACTGTTGACTGAATACTGCCAGCTTACTTCTTTCCAAACTTATCCTTTATCCATGACGGACCAATAATCGCTCCTATTATTAAATAAGGATAGTAGGTAATTAGTCGCCATAGGGTAGCCATTAAAACAACAATTCCGGCTACTTGTGGCAGAAAATCACCAAGATATTCAGTAAAAACAAATTCTGTAAAACCACTGCCTCCCGGTGTAGGACTAACTAACATCATAATCCACATAACTAATTGGCGAGCATAAAGCAATGCATGTTCATTAATAACAAAAAAAGCTACAAACATTGCATTCACCACCCAGTAGCGCGAAGTCCAGGAGAAAACAGTTGCACCAAAAGCTTTTAGCCAAAAAGAAAAGGACTTCTTTTTAAGTTCTTTTGAGCTATCCATAATTTCATTTCCTTCTTGAGTTGCAGAATATCGCCATTTTTTTAAAAATCTAATACTGAAAACATTAAACAGTATTTTTTTTATCATGCGAGGGTTTTTGAACAAACCATAACTAATAAATACAGTATAAATCAATTTAACAGAATAACCAACTATGGCAAGAATTAAAAACTCCCTGGAATAGGACTCAATTCCACTAACCATAAATAGTTTTTCAACATTAATAAACAAAAGCAGCAATGGAAACATGAGTATGAAATACAATTCATCAAGAAATGAGGTAGCCATAACTACCGCAGTACTTCTGCCAATACTTATACCTTCTTTATTTACATAGATAACAGCCAGTCCGGTACCGCCCACAGCTGAAGGGGTAATTGCTGAAGTAAACTCCCAGAGCATGATAACTCTGATTGCCTGACGCCAGTTAAGTTTGTTATCCGTTAAAACTCTTATTCTAAAGACATATCCTAAATCTCTGAAAAGCATAAGCAAAACAGCCAAAAACAGCCAAAAAAATGAGTTCCATGTAAATTGAACAACATCAAAGGCTTTGACATCAAAATTATCATATAGTAAATACCCAACAACACCTAAACCTATAGAGATTGGCCAAAGCATTTTCCATGGACTTATTTGTGATGCAATATTCTGACTTTCGTCCTTCTGTTTTATTTCTTTCGCCAATTTAACCTCCCTACTTTATTAATCTATACTGCAAATTTAGTAAATCTACGCATAAAAACGCCTTAAAATTGTTAGATATAATAATTGCAAGATAGACCTAATAAGTAAGGAGTTCGTAAATATTGAAAAAAACGGTATCTTTGTAGTATATTTAAAGATAAATAAAATGGCCATACCATCATTATTTAAATTACCATCTACTAAAACCTTTAATTTAAAAACAAGGTATTACGATGCTGATAAGGAAGAGTTTGAACAAAGAGTTGAAAGGGCTAAACGTGATGCCGGTATAAGTGGAGCTGTGAATGAGAAAGGAGTTTATGTTCCCAATATAAAAGGGCAAATTAGGCACTCTATAGAAAGTCGCCCATCTATTGCAGCAGAAAGCTATATTATAAGCCGAAGATGGCTTGTTATTACTATTATCCTTTCACTTGTTGTTTATATCATTTATAAATATGATTATATAATGTTTTTTATTAAAGGTGTAATTGGCAGGGGCTTAGAATAAAGTTAAGTGTTGTATTTAAAAATGTATATATCCTCTTTTTTGAAATAAAATACGTTTTTAAAGATTTTTAAAAGAAAGTAAAAGTATAAGTTCCCAAATGATAGATATCATTCAGTTATTGCCGGATTCTGTTGCCAACCAAATTGCTGCCGGTGAAGTAATTCAACGCCCTGCTTCGGTGGTGAAAGAATTAGTAGAAAATTCCATAGATGCCGGTGCTAAAAAAATTCAGTTGATTATTAAAGATGCCGGACGTACTTTAGTTCAGGTAATTGACGATGGAGATGGCATGTCGCAAAGTGATGCCCGATTAGCATTTGAACGACATGCAACTTCTAAAATTAAAAAAGCAGAAGACCTTTTTGAAATCCGTACCATGGGTTTTAGGGGCGAAGCACTTGCTTCAATTGCTGCGATTGCGCAAGTTGAATTAAAAACAAAGCCCGAATCTGAAGAATTGGGTACACACATTAAAATTAGTGGCTCTGAGATTGAAGAGCAAGAGTTTATTTCATGTGCAAAAGGAAGTAATTTCATTGTTAAAAACTTATTTTTTAATATCCCGGCAAGGCGCAGGTTTTTAAAATCTGACAATACAGAACTACGCCATATTTTAGTTCAGTTTCAACGGATTGTATTATGTTATCCGGATATATCTTTCAGTTTGAAACATAATGGCAGTGAAATTTACAATTTGCCTATTGCCAATCATCAACAACGTATTTTACATGTTTTCGGTAATAATATGGGACAACATCTTATTCCGGTTGATGTTGAAACCAGTTTAGTTACAGTTAAAGGATATATTGGAAAGCCTGAACAAGCCAGGAAAAAGTCTACAAATCAGTTCTTTTTTGTAAACAAAAGGTTTATGCGGCATGCTTATTTTCATAAAGCGGTTACTCTAGCCTATGAAAATCTGGTTCCTCATAATACCCAGGCAGCTTATTTTATTTACTTTGATATTGACCCTGATAAAATTGATATAAATATTCATCCTACTAAAACCGAAATAAAATTTGAAGACTCACCTGCTGTTTTTCAAATAATTAGAGCTTCGATAAAAGAAGCTTTGGGTAAATTCAATATTATCCCTTCAATTGATTTTGACCAGGAAGGTTCTTTAGATATCCCTATTTTAAAAAAAACTAATGAGTTTAACTCTCCACAGGTTGGAATAAACCCCAATTACAACCCTTTTGAAACTGAAAACGAGTCAAATAATCAGTATTCACCAGGAACTTACAAAAAACAAGAAGTACCACAGAATTGGGAATCGCTTTATGAAGGCATTGAAAAGGAAGAAACAGAGCAAAAAAGACTATTTAATACAGATATGAACGAGTCGGGATATGTTCAGACCCAACAGTCAGACAATATTTTTCAACTTAAGGGTAAATATATTGTTACCCCGGTAAAATCCGGATTAATGTTAATTAATAAAAAAAGAGCACATGAGCGTATTTTATACGAGCAGTTTTTATCGGCACTTGAAAACCAACAATCTGTTTCGCAAATAAGTTTATTCCCGACTACCTTAAACCTTGATGAAGAAAACACAGTAGCTTTAAATGAAATAAGAGAACAATTACAAAATATTGGTTATGATATTCAAAATTTTGGCAAAAATAGTTTTGTAATAAATGCGAGTCCTGCATTTTTTGAAAATATGGATCCAAAAATAATTATTGAGAAATTTTTAGAAAACTACAAAAATACGGAAGGTAATGTAGAGGCAGATGTGAATGAAAAAATGGCTTTTTCAATGGCAAGGGCTGCTGCTATAGACTATCATGTAAAACTAAGTTCTGTTGAAATGCGCCAACTGATTGACACCCTTTTCACCTGTAATATTCCAAACATTTCACCTTCGGGGAAAGCGGTGGTTAAAATAATTGATGAGGCAGAGCTTGAAAGACTTTTTTAATCCCACCAGTGGGTTTTATTAATTCGTTGAAAAGATATGCAATAATCAACTAAAAAGTGAAAAAGAAGAAGCTAAAAATAATTATCATACTAATTCTTTTGCCTGATGGTAAAAAATAAGTATTTTCGGCCTATTATTTATTATAAAACATAATTATTCTAATAATAATGTTTTATATATCAAATATATGCTGTTTTATCAATATATCGTTGTGAAACGTTCAATAATCAATAATCAATCTACAATTATCTATTATGCACATTGCTATTGCTGGAAATATTGGATCAGGAAAAACGACCCTTACACGCCTGTTGGCTAATCATTATAAATGGGAAGCTCATTATGAGGACGTTGATGATAACCCCTATTTGAATGATTTTTATGATGATATGCAACGCTGGTCATTTAATTTACAGGTCTATTTTTTAAACAGTCGCTTTAATCAGGTTTTAGATATTAGAAAATCTGGAGATACGGTTATACAGGATCGTACGATTTATGAAGATGCTCATATTTTTGCACCAAATCTGCATGCAATGAGTTTAATGACTTCGCGTGATTTTGATAATTATTTTTCGCTTTTTAAACTAATGAGCTCATTAGTTGAAGCACCAGATTTACTTATTTATTTGCGTGCATCAGTACCCACATTAGTAGACCAAATACAAAAGCGTGGCAGGGAATATGAAAATTCCATCCGCCTTGACTACCTGACTCGCCTTAATGAACGTTACGAAGCATGGGTTACCAGTTATGATTTAGGAAAACTCCTGATTGTTAATGTAAATAACTTAAACTTTCAGGATGAACCAAAAGATTTAAGCCAAATAATTGACCGGATTGATGCAGAAATTCATGGGCTGTTTTAGAGGTAAATAGTAATCTGTTTTGTATATATCGTGTTAGTTTATTCTCAACAGTTACAGTATAGGTTTGAAATAGTTATTTTACTTTATCGACAAAAAAGTTAAATGTGTTGAATTTAAAGTGAATTGATATGATAATTAACAATGGTAGATAAAAACCAGCTCATAATATATCAAACCGAAAACGGAGAA
>Ga0164318_10006892_pt1 | contig 11015 bp, 8 predicted proteins | sample GuaBasSedimGuay9_FD_113734 | JGI IMG/M metagenome (GOLD analysis project Ga0164318, IMG submission 113734) | Subseafloor sediment microbial communities from Guaymas Basin, Gulf of California, Mexico - Guay9, Core 4571-4, 0-3 cm | ecosystem: Environmental > Aquatic > Marine > Hydrothermal vents >...
CTTTTTAATTATTGGAATGAAAACAAGAACACAAGAAGCGGTGACATATTCACCGCATTTATATAAGACGTTTGTTATACTTTGTTAATTATCTGTCAATATGTATCTTAAACCAAAATAGTAAAAATATTAAAAAATGATAAATTTACCAAAGGTGCATTTTTTCTTTGCCGGACTTTTCGTTGCAAACCTCTTGCAGTATAAACATACAGCTTCAAAGTTCGACGCCTTAATTCCAACAAAGAAAAAACGCATGAATTATTCAGGCTAGTTTATCTTTTTTTTGTAAATTTAGCCCCTAATTTGGGGATGTTTAAATTTTATGGTTCAAATCTTCTTTAAAATAGTACTTTTGGTATCTGTGCTTAGTGCCCACTTTGTATGCTATGCCCAAAAGTTGCTTACAATGGAAGAATTAGACCAAACACATGTGTACACTAGTATTGAAGAGGCTTTAGAAAATCCGGATAAAGTATTCCAGCTAGATCTTTTAACAAGTGATTACTCTGAATTACCTCCTAAAATTGGTGAATTTAAACATTTGCAACGTTTATTCCTATACGAAAATCGCTTGAGTAAATTGCCTCCAGAAATTGGTGAACTCACAAATCTTCAGGAATTATTTCTTGATGAAAATCAGCTAAAAAGTTTACCCCCCGAAATTGGTAATTTAAAGAACTTAGAAGTGCTTGGTTTACATGGTAATAAGCTTGTTTCTTTACCAAAAGAAATTGGTAATTTGGCAAATTTAAAAATATTATATCTCACAGAGAATAATATGACTACTCTTCCTAAGGAAATTGGTAATTTAAAGAAACTGGAAAGTTTAGACCTAGCATATAACCAAATTACAAAGCTTCCTTCTTCAATTGGAAGTTTAGAAAGTTTAATTGAACTTTTTTTAACAGCTAACAAATTAAGTTCATTACCAAAAGAAATTGGGAAGCTCTCCAATCTTGAAGAACTGTATCTTGATGATAATTTGTTAACTAAGGTTCCGTCTGAAATTGGTGATCTTAAAAAAGTGAAACAATTAGGTCTTGCAAATAATCGTTTAACAAAATTACCCTCTGAAATAGGATTAATGGAATCACTGGAGAGTTTATATCTTTCTGGTAATAAATTAAATAAATTAAACAAAAAGATTGGTAATTTAAGAAATTTAAAGAATTTGTACTTATCTGATAACTTTTTGCTTTCAGTACCAAAAGAAATTGGTAACTTAGCAAATCTAAAAGAATTAAATCTTTATAATAACAGATTAACTATGCTACCGGTAGAATTTTCTAAGCTAAAAAGTTTACAAAATATTGGTCTTGGAAAAAATAATATTAAGGAGATTCCCAGTAGTCTTGACAATATTAACATTTATTAAATTCTATTCGTACGGGCTTGTCCGGATTTGGTTTTAATTTGATTAAGATCTAAGACCTAATTTTTTACAATTTTTTCTACTTTTTTCAGATGTTTCTGAATAAAAAGTAGACGTTTTTTGTTATCTTACTTAGTGTTTGCACGAAAACTAAGTGTCAGATAAGAAAATTCCAAGAATAAGGCTTTCGTAGTTTTGAAAATAAGGAGTTTACTGTTGTAAAAGACTGTTTTCAAAACAAGAGTGACGAAATTGTTGGTGTTTTCTTGCTGAGACTATTTATCATCATATTTTATGCCGGTTAGTCCAGAAGAAATAAATCTTGTTATTGATGCAATTAAATCTTACTCGCCCTATGATTTTAGTGATTATTCAATAAAATCATTTACCCGAAGAATAGAAAAAGCACTTATTGATTTTCGGCTGGATATTGATAAACTAGTGACTGACATTAAAGAGAATCCTGAGTTTGTTGAAAAACTAGTTAAAGGTATTACTGTTAATACAACAGAGCTATTTAGAGACCCAAACGTATGGCAAACACTTCGCTATAGAGTTTTAAATAAGTTTTCATCCTATAGAAAAATTAATATCTGGCATGCAGGTTCCTCAACTGGTCAGGAGGTGTATTCAATGCTTATTTTATTAAATGAAATGGGGCTTTTAGAAAAAGCAAATGTTTTTGCAACAGATATAAATACTGATGTACTTAATAAAGCTAAAGCCGGAGAATACACATATCGCTTCAATTTGGAGTATTTTGATAATTTCAATAAAGTAATTAGAGAAAATCCTTTTAATTTTGAAGATTTTGAGGATATACCCTATGAAAAATATTTTGACATTGATCAGGTAAAAGATGTTATTACCGTAAAAGATTTTTTACGAAAAAAACCGGTTTGGTTTAAGCATGATTTGGTTAATGAAGGAAATATTTTTAATACAAAATTTGATTTGATACTTTGTAGAAATGTATTAATTTATTTTAATACAGATTTGCAGAATCATGTAATTAATACTTTTTATAAGAGCTTGTTCCGAAATGGTGCGTTAATGATTGGTGTTCACGAAAGTATCATTGGGGCAATTGCAAATAATTTCAATAAATCAGGTCTGGTATATATTAAAAAAGATTAAAGTCTAAATTATCTGTCTATAAAGCCTGTTTGGATGATATTTTAATTTTATTAATCAGTTCTTGCTAATTTTTAAAAAAAAACTTGCTTTGAGCATAAGAGTATATGGATAGAACTACAGTTGGAATATCTGAACTAAAAAGTTTAATTTTAAATATTAAGTCAAATAAGGAACTTGATTTTTCTAATTATGCATTAAGTTCATTTAAAAGAAGAGTTGAGTCTTTTATGTTCAGGTTTCACTTTCTAAATATTGATGAATTAATCTATAAAATTAATAAGGATGAATACTTTTATGACCTCTTTATTGATGATATTCTTGTTGATACAACTGAATTATTCAGAGATCCGGAGTTTTGGAAAGAACTCAAAATTTCAGTTTTAAATAAGTTTAAATTTTCAGGAAACCTTAAAATATTAATTCCTGAATGTAATTCAGGAGAGGAACTGTATAGCTTGCTGATTATTCTTGATCAGATGGGAATCTTGGATAATGTAAAAATTTGTTTAACCAGTTTGAGTAAATTGAATGTTGAAAAGATTAAAAATGCTGCTATTGAGTTAAAAAAAATGGAAGTAAATAGTGCAAATTTTGAACGTTTTGATGAGAATGGCAATATTTTTGACTTTTTTACTAAAAAGGGATTGGTTGTAAAATTAAATCCGGATTTATTTAAAAATGTGGAATTAATTCATCATAATTTGTTAAAAGATGAATTAGATGAAATTTACAATTTGATTTTATATAGGAATAAAATTATTTATTACAACCAGCAATTAAAAACAGATGCACTAAAAATACTTAGTCGTGTAATAAAAAAAGATGGATTTATTGCAATAGGCATTAAGGAAACAATTAATTTTCCTGGTGTTGAAAAAGAGTTTGTTGTTGTGAGTGATTCTGAAAAAATATATAAGAAAATAGTAATTGAATAGCAAATAAATGTCCTACAAGTATATCGTAATAGGTGGATCAGCGGGTAGTTTTCAGACGGTTACAAGTATTTTGGCAGCCTTACCTAAAACATTTAATATGCCGATATTTTTATGTCTTCACAGGCTAAAACATGTACGGTCGGGATTTGTAGAGGCATTGTCAATAAAATCAAATATAAATGTTGTTGAACCTAGTGACAAAGAGGTTGTTAGACAAAGGAATGCGTATTTAGCACCTGCGAATTATCATATGTATTTTGAATTGGGAAATTATATTTCTTTATCAACTGAACCTGCCGTAAATCATTCACGTCCATCAATTGATATTTCATTTGCGTCTGCTGCATATGCATATAAATCTAAATTAATAGGTATACTATTATCGGGAGCAAATGGAGATGGAGCTTATGGAATGAAACAGGTTAAGGAAAATGGAGGACTTACAATTGTACAAGATCCAGAAGAATGTCAGGTGAAAACAATGACAAGTGCAGCAATTAAAGCTACTCAAATTGACCATATTTTAACATCAGATCAAATTGTTGATTTTCTTGTCAATTTAAAAAAATGAAATTTTAATACAAGGGGACAAAAGAGGTTTAATTTTTTGAAACATTAATAAAAAAACTAATTAAATATGAAGAATTTAAGATTAACAATAAGCATAATTATTATGTTTGTTTTTCAGTCACTTATATTGGTATGGGTTTTCTTTATATTAAAAAAAATATTTATTGATAGTGGTAGTGAATCTTTGATATCACAACAAGAAAAAATGTTTTTGATTGCGGGATTTTTGATTGTAACTTTTGTTTCTTTTGTGTTTGTTGTCATAATTATTAGAACTTCTGCAAAAAAACAGGAAACAATCATTAAATATGCATCTGGTAATAAGGTTGATGATGCTGCTGAAAAGAAAAAGAAAAATTTGGAAGAACAGAAAAGGCTTTCTGATATAGAGAAAAAGAGAAACAAAACGATTAATAGCTTGATGCAAGGGTTAAATAATAAGCTTGAGTTAAAAGAGTTTTCAGAAAAATTGCTGGCAAATTTAGCAAAACAATATGAGTTGGTACAAGGAATTGTGTTTGTTAACCAGCAGGATATATACAAAAAGAGTGGTGCATATGCACTTTATCGCGAAGATGAGGTACAGAATTTTAAAGAAGGTGTAGGAATTGCCGGTCAGGTTGCTGTAAACAAAGAATTAATTAATATTTCAAACCTTCCGGATAAATACCTTACTGTCCTATCGGGTTTAGGTAGCTCAGCACCAGCAAATTTGATGATTTTTCCAGCTATTTATGATAATAAAACTATTGGAATTATAGAACTTGCCACATTTGTAAAAATGGATAAGTTAGCAGAGCAAGTTTTAAAGGTTTTATCTGGAAGACTTGGTGAACAAATAAATAAAATTATTGTTGCCACAAAGTAATTAATAGAGGTGGCCTTAAATAAAACTTTTAATCGCACCAAAAATAACAACGGCATATAAGAAAAATCGTATGTACCTGGTTAGTCCGTAGAGCAAAAAAGTACGGAATGGGTATTTAACAATTCCGGCAATTGTACTAATCATCGCAAAGGGAAGAGGAAATAGTGCAGCCATGATGATCACAATACCTCCCCATTTTTCTATAAGCTCAAAATTTCTCCCATATTTACGCTGTATGAATTTTTCAACAGTAGGAAAGCGCCTAATCAGAATTCCAAGAAAATATGCATTGATACCACCGATATATGATAAAGTTCCTAAAACTCCTACTATTAAATATGCATTTTCAGGAAATTTTGCTCTTCCCCATACCATAAATATATCAGGAGGAATAAAGCCCATGAATGATTCTGTAAGAAGGAAAAATGTAAAAACAAAGAATGGATTATGTTGGTCAACAAAGTGTTGAAGTTTATCTTGTTGAAGTTTAAAATCTACTATTTGGTCGAGTACCAAAATTAATACAATTATGCCAACCAGCATAAGTATTAATTTAATAAAATTAATACCCAGGAATTTATATAAACCAGTTCGCTTGTAGTAAGAATGATATAATTCTATTTGTTTTTTTCTTGTCCTTTTCTTTTTTACAGTATTTTTCACCATCTCCGTCTAATATATCTATTAACATAATTTGTAATGTTGAATTTCTTTCAGCACTATAAATTATGAATGTGCAAAGATAATATTAAATACTAATGTCTTGTATTAATACTTCGTTAAGTTTTTGTTTCTCGCAAAGCCGCAGAGACGCAAAGCCTTGATTTTAAACAAATTACCACTATTGTGCAAATCGTCATAATTGCCAGTATGTCAGCTACTTGTGAAAATGCGCCGAACCATTATTGTATCTATACTAAGTATTTTGTCATATAGAAAAGTCAAGGTTTCACATATAGCATGAAGCCTTGACTTTTATCACCTTCCTTAAAAGTTTAGAAAAACGACTATTTCCATTCAGGTAATCTGCCCGGAGTCCAAGGTGTACCAGATTCTTTAAGTAATTTTTCAAGATTAACAATATCCTGAGTTCCAATTCTTTTCAGCTTATTAATTAAATCGGGCATTAATTCTTCAATAATTGCCAGCTGATCTTTCTCTGTTTGTGTAATAGCTGCTGTTGAACTATAATGTGCACTGTTTATATAACTTAACCTTTGGTTAATAGAAGGTACATGAGGTGGAATTTCTTCATAACTTGCCTTGGCTCTTAAGCCATTGAAAGCAAAAAGTACTTCATCCAGTTCTTTTTCAATCTTTCTTACTTTTGTCATCATTTCCTGCGTACCTTTTGGACTATTTAAAATAGTTTGCTTAATGATTAATACTTTTTTCTGTAATTCATTAGCATAGTTTATTACACCTTTAATTAAACGTGCAGTTTCTGAAACCTTTTTCTGAAAATTAACTAATTCTTTTCGGTCAGGCGCGGGTAAGCTTGTGTTATTTAGTGCTTTAACCGTAAACTCCTGTGCAGGAACTAATTCTGTATATTTACCATTATTAATCATCGTCATAGAAACCTTGTACTTACCGGGCATAACCAATAAACTAGCATTACTTTTTTTAAATGGGTCAAATTTATTTCCTTTTAAGTTAATTGGGTTTGTACTTGTATGGCGTAAATCCCAGTTTATACGACTTACACCGGGTGAAGGTTTTTTTGTTAATTTACGTATAACATTTCCTTGTTCATCAGTAATAGTAAATAATAAGTACATTGCCTCTACCATTTTCTCGTCACGTGCTTCTTTCCAGCTTAATTGTTTAATGGGTTTAGCTTCTTTAAATAACTCCTTTTCGGTTTCTTTCCTTTTTTGCTTGTCAGATTTTGGAACTTCATTGATAAAATAAGTGAAAACTGCTCCAAACTCTGGATTTTTTGCAATAAAATAAGTAGCTCCCTGCCCATATTTTTTACCTGATTGGATATATGCTAAAGCATCTTTAATAGGGAAAATTTTTGCTTGGGTAGCTTTTAATTCAGGGCTTGCATTTCGTAAAGGAGAGTAATCATCTAAAATATAGAATCCCCGGCCAAAAGTAGCAATAGCAATATCATTTTCTCTTTCCTGTAAAGCGATATCTCTAACTGCAATTGTTGGTAAACCCGATTTTAATTGAATCCAGTTTTTTCCTCCATTATATGTGTAGAAGAAACCAAATTCTGTACCTACAAATAATAATTCAGGATTTACAAAGTCTTGCTCAATAGTGTGAATTGTACCAGATTTTGGTAAGTCATTGACAATTGAAGTCCAGCTTTTTCCCTTATCAGTGCTTTTTAGCAAATAGGGTTTAAAATCGTCTCTTTTTCTATTGTCAAAAGATGCAAATACAATATTTTCATTAAAGCGTGAAGGAAAAACATCACTAACATATGTATTTGCAGGAATACCTGTGAGAGAGCCAGCTTTGCTCCATTGTTCACCTGCGTTTTCTGTTATTTGAATTACTCCATCATCTGTACCAATATATAATAAGTTTTCTTTAACAGGAGATTCTTCCATTGAAACAATCATGCCGTATAAGGATGTGGATACATCTTTTACAACCGCATCTGAACTCCAATATTTCCCCATAACAGGCCAGGTATTTCTATCAATTTTAGCAGTTAAGTCATCACTAATTACTTTCCATGATTGACCACGGTCATCGCTTCTGAATACTTTATTCGCAGCAATGTATAAACGAGTATTTGAAAAATGGCTAATAATAAAAGGTGTGTTCCAGTTCCATTTGTAAGTTAATTCGCCTTTTCCCGGTTGGGGTTTAATATTTAATTTTTCATGACTTTTTTTATCAAATCTATGAATGTTACCATATTGATATTCAGAATAAACAATATTTGGATCTTTGGGGTCAACCCTTCCCCAAAAACCATCACCACCCAGGGTGTTAATCCATTCACCAGATGTAACACCTGAGCTACTAAGATTTCTTGATGGTCCACCTTGGCTGTTATTATCCTGAGTACCACCATAAACATTGTAGAAAGGTAGAGCATTATCTAAATAAACTCTATAATATTGGGTAATAGGTAAATTAGATATTTGTCGATAGTTTTTTCCGGCATCATAAGATTCATAAATACCACCATCGCCACCAATAATAAAGTGATTTGTATCATTAGGGTCAATCCATAAAGCATGGTCATCTACGTGGCGCTTACTTTGGCCTAATTTAGTCCATGTTTTCCCACCATCTATTGTGTAATGAGTATAGGTTTCAACAGAATACACTTTGTTTTCATCTTTAGGATCGCAATAAATTTCATTATAATATTGGCCACTAGCGTGATGAGCACTCATTTTATTCCATGACTCACCCTTATCTGTAGATCTAAAAAAACCTCCGGTTTTACCTTCAGCTTCAATTATAGCATAAACAAAATTTGAGTTAACCGCTGAGACTGCTATTCCCATACCACCAACATGACCTGAAGGCAGCCCTGAAGTAAGTTTTCGCCAGTTTTCACCACCATCTTCCGATTTATATATTGCAGATTCTGGCCCACCTCCAATTTTTGTATGAACATGTCTACGCCTTTGTTCTGAACTTGCATACATTATATCAGGATTATTCAGGTCTATAATCACATTATTTACCCCGGTATTTTCACTGATATTTAATACTTTCTTCCAGTTTTTACCACCATCAATTGTTTTGTATAAGCCTCTTTCGCCCCCAGGCCCCCAAGTAGAGCCCTCAGCTGCAACAAAAACAATATCCGTATTTCGTGGGTCAATAGCAATCATACCTATATGGCGTGATTCTTTTAAACCCATATTTTTCCATGATTTACCTCCATCAACAGTTTTGTATACACCATCGCCGTATCCAAGTGCCCGCTGATGATTGTTTTCTCCTGTTCCTGCCCAAACTATATTTGAATTTTCAGGATCCATAGCCAAACAACCTATAGAATAAGAACTATATTTATCAAAAACAGGCTTAAAAGTTTGACCATTATTGGTCGTTTTCCAAATGTTTCCACTAGCTACACCCACATACCATTCACTATGGTTTTTCGGATTTACAGCAAAATCAGCAATTCGGCCTGATACATATGCCGGGCCAATACTTCTGAATTTTAAACCGTTTAATGTACCAGATGAGAACTTGTCTTTCTCCTCTTTCTTTTCCTCTTTTTTCTTATTATTTTTTTGTGCAGATAATCCACTTGGATTTAAAATTATTACTGCCATAAAAAATACGAAAATGTAATTTAAGGATTTTAAATATTTTGTAATCATAATATAAATCATTTTGGTTTTTAGACTATGAAAGTAGAAAATAATTGGCTAGCAATACAGCAATACAGCAGATTTTTAACATATATTGATTTTTGCATTAATTTATTTGCGTTTTTTGGCATATAATAGTATATTTAACAAATTTTAACAACCTAAATATAAAATTATGAAAAAATTAACTTTAACTCTTTTGAGTTTTACCCTGACATTCTCGATGTTTGCAGGAGGTATTGTAACGAATACAAACCAAAGTGCTGCATGGTCAAGAATGCTAGTACGTGATGCAAGTACTGATATTGATGCCGCTTTTTTCAATCCTGCGGGTTTGACTAAACTTGATGATGGTTTTCATCTTTCATTAAGTAGTCAAACTATTAGTCAAACGCGTAATATTTATAATGATGCCTTGGATGAGAATTATGGAGGATCAACTTTTGCACCTGTTTTTCCTGATTTTTATGCGGTATATAAAACCGGTAAAGTCGCATTTTCTTTTGGTTTTACACCAATTGGTGGTGGTGGAACTGCAGAATTTCCTGATGGATTACCTTCATTTGAAATGCCGGTTTCCGGTGCTGCTGACCTTTTTGCACCTGATGTAACTGGATATTCAATGGATGCCAGTCTAGAAGGTTCTTCAATTTACTTTGGTTACCAGCTAGGTGTAAGTTATGAGATTAATGATATGATTTCTATTTATGCTGGGGGCCGTTACGTAATGGCTAGTAATTCTTATACTGGTGCTATGAAAGATATTTCATTTGTAGCTAATTCTACAGGTGGATCTGTTCCTGCTGATGATTATATGAATGGAGTTGCTGATCAGGCTTATGCTGGTGCTACGCAGCTTTATGGATATGCTGATATGATGGAGCCATCACTTCCTACATATGGTGCATATACCTTTGATCAGGCAATTGATTATGCTAATTCGGAAGGTGATGCTGCTACGGCAGGAGCAATAACTGCATTAAGAGATGGTTTAACTGGTTTAACCGGGGCTGATGCTGGTGATATGACCATAAACGAAGGACATGCAACCTACAATACGTATGGCGATGGCTATACTGCTCAAGGAGATATGATTTCTGCAGGTGCTGACCAGATGGGTGATGGTGCAGTAGATGCCGTGCAAACAGGTAGTGGATTTACTCCAATTGTTGGCCTTAACCTTTCTTTAATGGAAGAAAAATTGAACATTGGAATTAAATATGAATTCAAAACAAACCTTGAGCTTACAAATGAAACAACGACTGATGATTTTGGAATGTTTCCAAATGGAGAGGTCATAAATGCTGATATGCCTGCAATGCTTTCAGTAGGGGTTGGTTACAAGTTAACAGATGCCTTATATGCCACATTTGGTTTCCATACTTATTTCGATAAGGAAGTAGGTTGGGAGAATGTAGATGATATTGATAAAGGTTCTATGGAATATGGTTTAGGACTTGAGTACGCCATAAGTGAACAATTGTTGGTAAGTATGGGTTGGTTGGGTACCAAATCAGGTGTTAAGGATTCTTATCATAATGATCTTAACCAAAGTTATGATACAAATACTTTGGGTCTTGGTGGTGCATACAGAATAAATGACATGCTAAATATACAACTAGGTGGATATTATACTTTTTATAATGAATATGCTATTGAATATGATGGATATAGTCAAACATATTCAAAAACAAATATAGGTTTTGCTATTGGTCTTGATTTCACATTTGGTGGTGGCGGCGAATAAAAAATAATATCTCAGTAAATAAATTTAACCTGACAGGTTTCTAAAGCTTGTCGGGTTTTTTTTGTTGAACTTTTTGAAA
>Ga0164318_10006893_pt1 | contig 11015 bp, 10 predicted proteins | sample GuaBasSedimGuay9_FD_113734 | JGI IMG/M metagenome (GOLD analysis project Ga0164318, IMG submission 113734) | Subseafloor sediment microbial communities from Guaymas Basin, Gulf of California, Mexico - Guay9, Core 4571-4, 0-3 cm | ecosystem: Environmental > Aquatic > Marine > Hydrothermal vents...
ATACCATCAGAAACTTATCAATATTTTAAGGCAGGCAGTATGAGGCCTTTGGCTGTCTTCTCTAAAAAGAGACTTCCAGATTTGCCTAATGTTCCTACTTTATTAGAAAAAGGTATTAATTTTACTGATAGTTCAACCAGAGCAATCTTTGCACCAAAGGGGACACCTGAAAACATTATAAAGGTTCTGCATGATGGATTTAAAAAATGTATTGAGGATAAAACATTTAAAGCAATGTTTAAAAAGTTGAATGAGCCAGTTGCCTATATGGATGGAAAATCTTTTCAAAAAATTCTTCTTGAACAAAAAGAACTTTATGGGAAAGTCTTAAAGGCTGTTGGGTTGAGCAAAAAGTAAGGTTTAAAATGAGGAGAGGAAGGCCCTCTCCTCTTCACATAATAAATAATATATAATAAAAAGATATGGCAGAGGGTAAAAAGAAAATCTTAAACAGAGATCAGAAAAGTGGTATTTTTATATTTATTTTTAGTATATTTTTATATTTTTATCTTATCCCAAATGAGGTAAAAGGAAAAGCAACCGGGGGAATGAAGCCATCTTTTATTCCAGATCTTCTTGCTATTATTTTAGCCTTTTTAAGTCTGTTATTAATATTTGAACCTTTTATAAGAAGCTTAAAAACCAAAGAAAAAATTTTTATTAATGAACAACCTATTAAAATCCCATCAAGAACTATTGTTGTATCAGCTATTTTTTTTGCTTATATTTTTATTACTCCTTTTCTTGGTTATCTTTTAAGTTCTTTTTTGATCTTAGCTATTCTATTATTTTATTTTGGGAATAGGAAATGGTATATAGTTATTCCCTTGATTTTTGTTTTTCCTTTAATGCTTTACTGGTTTTTTGCAAAAGTGATGTTAGTTCTTTTGCCTCAAGGAAGGATTTTTTACTAATGAATAAGGTGGTATAGATGTTAGAACAGTTTCTGGTTGGTATATCCTTAATGTTGACATTTAAAAATATATTTTTTGCCTTACTTGGAATTACTGTAGGGATTATTATTGGTGCTATTCCTGGAATGACTGCAACCATGGCTACAGCACTTTTGGTGCCTCTTACATTTGGAATGCAACCAATCCCTGCTATTGCTATGCTTTTAGGCGTTTACAAAGGAGGTATATATGGAGGTTCTATTTCTGCTATCTTAATAAACACTCCTGGGACACCTGCAGCCTCAGCAACTGTCTTAGATGGCTATCCAATGGCACAAAAAGGTCAGGCAATGAAGGCTCTTAAAATGGCACTTTATGCATCTGTTATGGCTGATAGCATGAGCGATATTATTCTTATACTTGTTGCGCCTCCTTTAGCAGCCATAGCCTTGAGGTTTGGCCCACCTGAGGTTTTTTCATTAGTACTTTTTGCTTTAACAATAATTGCCACTGTATCAGGCGCATCCCTTTTAAAAGGCTTGATCGCTGCCGCCTTTGGCATTCTTTTTTCAACCATCGGGATGGATCCTATTGCTGGCACCCCAAGATTTAGTTTTGGTTACGTTGATATGATCAAGGGAGTAGGGCTTATTCCTATGTTAATAGGTCTCTTTGCTATATCCGAGGTATTAATCCAATTAGAGAAAAAGATATCAGATGAGATAAAAGATATAAGGGTAAAAGAATCAGCTAACCCTGATGATAATAGAGTTACAGCTTCTGAAATGAAACGTTGTTTGAGAACTATTTTTAGAGGAACGGGGATTGGCACATTTTTAGGAGCGATACCTGGGATTGGTTCTACTTTAGCAGCATTTCTTAATTATGGGATGGCACAAAAGGCTTCTAAGCATCCTGAAAGGTTTGGTAAGGGAGAAATAGAAGGAGTAGCAGCAGCAGAATCTGGAAACAGTGCGGTTTGTGGTGCAACATTAATCCCTCTTTTAACCCTTGGGATTCCTGGCGATATTGTTACAGCTGTTCTTTTAGGTGCATTTATGATTCAAGGATTAGCACCAGGACCTCTTCTTTTTAAAGAACATTCAGATATTATCTATGCTCTTTTTGTTGGCTTAATGGTTTGTAACCTTGGCAATCTTGTTATAGGTAGCATAGGGATACGATTTTTTGCTAAAGTCTTAAAGGTTCCTTCTCGAATCCTTTATCCTTTAATTCTTATCCTCTGTTTTGTTGGAACTTTTGCGGTTAACAACAGTCTTTTTGATGTAGGCGCTATGTTTTCTTTTGGTTTAATTGGTTATATAATGAGAAAATTTGATTACCCTTTAGCACCTCTTTTGATTGCTTTCGTGCTTGGACCTATGATCGAGACAGCTTTAAGGCAGGGTTTAATCATGTCTGATGGTTCTTTTATTATCTTTTTGCAAAGGCCGATCTCATTAAGTTTTCTTATACTTACTGCTTTATCTATATTCTTCTTTACTTATAAAAGATTAAAAGGTAAATAATTTTATCCTAATTTTATTCTTTTTTTCCACCACCTATTTGCCATTAAAAGGAAGTGTCGCTTTGGTATCTCTATTTCTTTGTTTAGAATTTCCTTTGTCTTAGCACTTATTTTACCTTTTTTTACTATTTCTTCCCCAGCGCTGTATACTGCTTTAAGAAATTTATCTGTATAACGAGCACCTTTTTTACTTAAAAGTAACATAGAGGCAGGGAAAAATATCTCACAAACAATAGGCACTTCCATATTGATTGATATCTTTTTAAATGTATAAGATAAAGCATCAAAATGGGACTTTTCTGGGAATGCGCAGACAGATATAATAACCATCTTATGTTTGCCTTTATCTTCAGGATATCGCCATGGATGAATGGTTCTATCTTTATATTTTTTAAAAAGTGGATGTTTAAAAGGAAGAGTCCTTTCAATAGCAGTTTTTAGATATGATGTCATTGTATCATGGTAGATGGGAGTTCCAAAGACCCAGAGCTCAGCTTCTCTCATTTTTTCTAAAATCTCTGTCATATCATCCTTGAATATACAAACTCCTGGCGTATCTAACCAGCATGAAAAACATCCTATACAGTTATTTATTTTTTTATTCTTAAGAAATATCTTTTCAGCTTCGGCTCCAGCATATTTAGCACCTTCAAGGAATCTATTTAAGAGAATATCTGTTGCCCCTTTTTCCATCCTTGGACTTGAATTAAAAGCTAATATTTTCATTTTTTGCTTTTAAAATAATATTTAATATTTAGATGATATAAGATAGCATATATAATTAAAGATGAAAAGGTTTAGCAAAATCCTACAAATATTGACAACCCCACTTCCCTATGTTAGCATAAAATCAATTTTAAGCTAAAGGGAAACCTTTCTTTTTTAAAAATGAAAATCCTCTTTATTTACCCAAACCTTGATTCACAAATCGGTTTTAATTATGGCATCTCCATTATTTCCTCCCTTTTAAAAAAGGAAGGACATAAAACTAAACTTATTAACTTGAATGAGAAACTTGGATTTGATCTTGATCTTAATTATATTAAGAGAGAGATTCTTTCTTATCAACCTGATCTCATAGGTTTTTCTGTTGTAACTAATCAATATAAATTTGCAAAAGAGATCGCAGCCTCAATAAGAAAGTATTGGAAATCTCCAGTGGTTTGTGGTGGAGTTCATGCAACAATGGATCCCGAAGGTGTTCTAAAAGATGGTCTTTTTGATTATGCATGTGTTGGAGAGGGAGAAGATGCTTTGTTAGATCTTGTCCATTATCTTGAAAAAGGGAAAAAAGCTACTGATATTCCTAACATATGGACAAAAGAAAATGGTTATATTATAAAAAATCCTGTTAGGCCTTTTATTGATCTTACCCGCCTCCCGTTAAAAGATTATGAACTTTTTGACTTTCAAAGGATGATAGATGCTAAAAATGGTTGGGTTGGTTTAATGGTTTCAAGGGGGTGCCCTTTTAAATGTTCATATTGTTTTAACCATAGGATAGTAGAGATATATAAAAATGATCTTAAAGTTCCAGCAAATAAACTTAAATATATAAGGTTTCATCCTCATGAGCAGGTTTTTAAAGAGATAGGTTATCTTCTTGAAAGATACAAGAATATAAAAACATTTATTTTTGATGATGATCTTTTTACTTATAACAGAAAATATATTGAAAAATTTTTAAGTGAGTATAAAATCAAGGTAAAGGTTCCTTTTGTAGTTAATGGTCATGTAATGGTATTTGACGATAAAATTGCTTCTCTTTTAAAGGATGCAGGATGTATTATAGTAAAGTTTGGACTTGAAAGCGGAAGCGAAAGGATAAGAAGAGATGTTTTAAGGAGATATATGAGTAACAAAAAGATAGAAGAGGCATTTAGATCAGCTGATAAAAAAGGAATTCATACCTCTGCTTTTGTAATGATTGGCATCCCAAAAGAGACTAAAGAGGATCTTTTTGCCACCATCGATCTTATTGCACGGATTAAGCCTGGGAGATTTAGATGGTCTATATTTTTCCCATATAAAGGAACTTATGCATATACAATCTCTGAAAGAGAAGGGTTAATTGATTATAAAAAAATGTTTAATTTACCTAATTTTACCGATGAATCTTGCCTTGACTTCGGAGAAGAGCACAATCTTTTAATTGATAAACTTGCTCATATCTTTCCATGGTATGTAAATATGAGAGCAGGCTTCCCTGCGTCTTTCATTTATGAAAAGAGAGTAAAAGAGATAGAGCAGATGGGACGGGAAAAATGGGATTCCTTTAAAAAAGAAGTTCTCTATATAGATGAGGAGCTTTCCAAAAAGGCTTTAGCGATTGGTAGTCATCATTATGCTATTAAATATAATAGGTTTACTGCGGTAAAGGATGATTGGTATTTAGGGGAACAAGAGAATTGAGAAATTTAGATATAAATTCAATTTTAATAAGATGTCCAAATTGGGTTGGGGATTTAGTTATGGCAACCCCTGCTTTAAGAGCTGTGAGGAGTCGTTTCCCTAATGCTCATATAACAGTTGTTGTTAAAAAGAGTGTTAAAGAAGTAATACAAGGGCTTGATCTTTTTAATGAGATAGTTGAATTTGATCCAAAAGATAAGGATAAGGGTTGGGTTGGGCTAATAAAATTTTCTAAAAAATTAGCTCATCGTAAATGGGACCTTGCCCTTATTTTACCAAATTCAATAGGTGCAGCTTTTATGGCATATTTCGCTAAAGCAAAGAGAAGGGTAGGTTTTGATCTAAATCATAGAGGTTTTCTTTTAACCCATCCATTATCATATCCTTCTAATGGAGATGGTCCTCTTCCTACGGTGGAAGGATATTTACATCTTTGTTGTTTTTTAGGCTGTGAGAATATTTCAACTAAATATCAATTATCTCTTCTTAAGCATACAGAAGACAAGGTGAAAAAACTCTTTAAAGAAAAAGGGTTATCAAGAAAAGAGAAATATCTTCTTATGATACCAGGAGCTTCTTATGGTTCATCTAAATGTTGGCCTCCAGATTATTTTGCAAAAGTAGCAGATCATATTGAAGTTGAATTTGGTTTAAAGGTAGTAATTGCTCCTGGTCCAAATGAAGAGGATATAGCTTTCAGAATAAAAGAGAATATGAAAAGAGAGCCTTTCATATTTGTTGATCCTATTCTTTCTCTTGAGGAACTAAAAGCGGTGATCAAGAGAAGTTCCCTAGTGGTTACCAACGATACAGGGCCTCGTCACATTGCTGTTGCTTTTGAGCGTCCATTAATAGTTCTGATGGGACCATCTGATCCAAGGTATACATCAGTAAATCTTTCCCATACTATTGTTTTAAGGTATCCTACCAAATGTTCACCGTGTAACCTTAAACAATGTCCTGGTACTCATGAATGCATGAGAGGAATTTCACCTCATGCGGTTATAGATGCTGCTCATAGATTAATTTATAGTTATGGCCTATGAATATCCCTTTTGAAAGATTTAAAGAGATTATAGATAGATTTGAGATAGCTAAAGTTGCTGTTTTAGGAGATATAGTAGCTGATATCACTATTTATGGCAAACCTATACGATTATCAAGAGAAGCACCTGTTCTAATTATTCGTCATGATTGGGAAAACATACAGCCAGGCAGCGGAGGAAATAGTGTTAGGAATCTTGCTTCCTTAGGGGCTAAGGTTAAACTTATTGGAATAATAGGAAACGACAATATTGGCAGAACAATACTTAACCAGTTTAAAAGTATCGGTGTTGATATAGAAGGAGTTATTAAAGTTTCAGGACGGTTTACGGTTACTAAAACGAGGATTATGGCAGGAGATGACCATACCTCAAAGCAACAGGTTATTCGTATTGATAAAGAACCTAACGATCCTATTTCAAAGGATATAGAAGACAAAATTCTCTTTAACCTTGGCAGGGCAATAGATAGTTGTGATGCATTACTGATCTCAGATTATGGTTATGGCATGATAACTAAAAAGGTTCTTAATTTGATCAAAAAAATAGCAAATGAAAAGATTGTTGTGGCTGATTCTCGTTATAATATCAGTGATTTTAAAGAGGTTGATATGATTACCCCAAATGAAGCTGAGGCATTGGAAGCTATTAAAAACAGAAATAAAAGCCAGATTGACCTATTGACCATAGGCAATCGGCTTCTAAAAAAAGTAAGAAGCAAAGCGGTTTTAATAACAAGAGGGAATAAAGGAATGGTTCTCTTTGAATCAAACAAATCTCCTAAATTCATTCCTATTTGTGGGAGTGATGATATTACAGATGTTACAGGTGCTGGAGATACAGTAGCAGCGGTTGCCATATTATCTCTAATAGCAGGTGGCTCACATTATGAATCAGCCAGGTTAGCTAATTATGCTGGAGGGGTTGTAGTTATGAAGCCAGGGGCTGCTACTGTTACAAAAGAAGAGTTATTTGCCATTATAAAAGAAGATTTAAATTTAAATGAATAAAATTATAAAAGATCGCAATAAGCTAAAAATTATTCTTGAAAAAGAAAAGAAAAAAGGTAAAACTATAGTTTTTGCTAATGGTTGTTTTGATCTTTTTCATGTTGGCCATCTGAGATATCTTGAGGGTGCAAAAGAGCAAGGTGATATTCTTGTTGTTGCAATAAATGATGATAACTCAATAAAAAAACAGGGGAAAAAAGGACGACCAATTATTCCTTTAAAAGAGAGGATGGAGATCCTTGAATCCTTAGAGGCGGTAGATTATATAATTCCTTTTTCTGAACAAAGAGTTGATAACCTTCTAAGCTATTTTATGCCTCATATACATGCTAAAGGCACTGACTATAGAGAAGAAACAGTACCTGAAAGAGAAACAGTTTTAAGTTATGGGGGTAAGATTAAAATAGTTGGAGATCCTAAACAGCACTCTACAACAGACCTTATCAAAAGGATTAAGAATACCTTTTTTAATTTTTAATATTGCAAAAATAAGTAATGAAAATTCTTATAGTAAAATTAGGATCAATAGGGGATGTTGTTAATACAATCCCCCTTTTTAATATATTAAGAGAATCACTTACTGATTCTTTTATTGCCTGGGCGATTGAGCCAAAGGCTTATCCTATTATTAAAAATATCGATCTGGTAGATAAGATAATTATCTTTGATCGTTATCATTGCCTGAAATCTCTACCAGCTTTTATTTTTAGATTAAAAAAGGAGAGGTTTGATATAGTTTTGGATCTCCAGCGAATTTTAAAAAGCGGCTTTTTTACCTTCCTATCAAGGGCAAAAAGGAGAATCGGTTTTGATAAGGATAGATGCAAGGAGTTTTCATGGATTTGGACTAATGAAAGGATACCAGCATCTGATCCAGAAAAGCATATGGTTGAACAATATCTTGAATTTGCCCGGTATTTAAATATTACAAATTCAAAAGTGAGATGGGATGTTGATATTTCAAGAGGAGAAGAGCCAAAATTAAAGAAGTTTTTCTTTGGTTTTTATGAAAAACCTATAGCAATAAATATTGGGGCAAGTAAGCCAGCTAATAGATGGTTTCCTGAAAGTTTTGCTTCTCTAATTGATATTCTTCAAAATGATTACCATATACCTGTTATTTTAACCGGAGGTCCTGAGGATGAAAAATTTGCAAGAATAATAAAAGAGAGAACAAAATCAAAGTTTATCGATCTAGTAGGAAAGACAAGCTTAAATTTTTTAGCAGGTATTTTTAAAGGTTGTAGACTTTTTATTGGATGTGATACAGGACCAATGCATATTGCAGTTGCTATGGGCTCTCCTGTTGTCTCTCTTTTTGGTGCTTCTAATCCAAGAAGGACTGGTCCATATGGCTATTTGGATCTTGTGGTTAGAAAAGAGATAGATTGTTCCCCTTGTAACAAAAAAAAATGTCCAACAAGAGATTGTATGAGGTTAATAAAACCTTCTGATGTCCTTGAGAAGGTGGATAAAGTTTTAAATAATAAAAGAAATAATCACAATATAAATGAATTCTTATAAAAACATTTTTGATAATATATAAAAAGTAATTTTTTGAGATAATAGATGCTAAAATTGAGCGTAATCATTGTTAGTTATAATACCAAGGAATTGTTAAAAAATTGCCTTAATTCTTTAAAACAAGCAACCAAGAATATCTCCCATGAAATTATAGTCGTAGATAACGGATCAATAGACGATACTATTTCTATGATTAATTCATTTTTCCCAGAGATAATTCTAATTGCAAATAAAGAAAATAAGGGATTTGCTTCTGCATGTAATCAGGGATTGCTTATGATGAATGGTGAATATGCTCTTTTTTTAAATAGCGATCTTTTGCTTTTTGAAGATACTATAGATAAACTGATTAATTTTATGGATAATAATGCAGAGGCAGCAATAGCAGGTGCTCAGCTTTTAAACCCAGATGGTTCAAAACAAAACTCTATAGATCTTTTTCCATCACTTTTAACAGAGCTTTTTAATAAATCTTTGTTAAAATTTTTAATGAAAAAAAAGTATCCAAGCAAAAGATCAGGTATTGATCATCCTATTGTTGTGGAATCATTAGTTGGTGCATGTATGATAGTTCGTAAAAATGTATTAGACAACATTGGTTTTTTTGATGAGGATTATTTTTTTTATATGGAAGAAACTGATTTATGTTACAGGATAAAAAAGGCGAATTTAAAGGTTTATTTCGTTCCAGATGCATTTGTAGTCCATTTTCAAGGGAAAAGTGTCAAGAAAACCCCTAAGAAAGGAAAGGTTGAGTATTATCGGTCACGGTATATATTTTTTAGGAAGAATAGGGGTTTTTATCCCTATATTCTGTTAAAACTTGGGTTAATAATAAAGTTGAGCTTTGAGATTTTGTTACAAGGAGCAGGGGTTTTCCTTACATTAGGGTTAAATAGTAAAGTTAGAAGAAGATTTTTTATTACTATTTATCTTTTTTTATGGCATATATTCCTTTGTCCTGAAGGTTGGGGATTAAATGGCAAATAAACTTTCTGTGTATATTATAACTAAAGATTGTGAGGATACTATCAGGGCATGTTTAGAGAGTGTAAAATGGGTTGATGAGATAGTGATAGTTGATTCAGGAAGCAAAGATAATACCATAAAAATTGCAAAAGAATATACATCTAAAATTTATATTAGAGAGTGGCCAGGTTTTAGAGTCCAATATCAATATGCACAAGATCATACTGATAATTTATGGGTTTTTTTTATAGATTCTGATGAAGAGTTATCATCAGAGCTCATAGATGAGATCAAATCTGTAATGACACAAGATGAGATCCCTTATGATGCTTTTAAGATAAAAAGATTGAACTTTTTTCTTGGCAGATGGATCAGGTTTGGTGGATGGGGTTCAGATGAAGTGATTAGGCTTTATAGAAAAGACAAGGGCAGGTGGGAAGGCGGTGGTTTAGGGGGATTGCATGCGTTGGTTAAAGTTAAAGGAAGGGTAGGAAAATTAAAACATCATATTTTACATTATCCATATAAAGATCTTTCAGAACAGATGAAAACAATAGAAGATTATTCTACTACCGCTGCTTTAGATATGCAGGATACATCCAAATCATTAGCAATATTTAAAATGGTTTTTCACCCTTTTTTTAGATTTTTAAAGGAGTATATTTTTAAACAAGGATTTAGGGATGGTATTCCAGGTTTAATTATTGCTGTGATGACCATGTTTTATGTTTTTGTCAAATATGCAAAAGTGTGGGAGATAAAGATGGGTTTTAAAGAAAATAGCATAATAAGGGTAAAAGATAAAAACTTTGATAAAAAGATTAAAGTGAAATGAAGATAGCACTTTCCATTGAATATTTTATAGAAAAGAGAGGAGGAGCTGAAAGATACCTTGTTGATCTTGCACATAGATTAAAAAAACATGGGCATGAGGTTCATCTTTTCTCAAAGAAGTTTGATCCTGAGCTTTCTAAACTTTTTTATGCTCATCCTGTTAAAAATTTGGCCTTTCCTAGTTTTTTATCAAGGCTTTTTTTTGCCTATCATCACAAAAAAATGATTGGAGTTGATGATTTTGATGTAATATTAGGGGTAGGTGGGACTTTAGTTGCCAATTTTGTTCAGCTTCATGGAGGGGTACATAATTCATGGCTAATAAAAGATGCCAACAGCTATCCTTTTCCACTCAATATTTGGAAGCTGATAGAAAGAAGAATAAATCCCAAACAAGTAATAAACGGGTGGATGGAAAAGAAATTAACAAAAAATTATAAAGTAAAAAGGATTATCGCAATATCTGATATGGTAAAAAAGGATCTTATAAGGTTTTATAAAATTCCTGAAGAAAAGATCGATGTTATATATAATGGTGTTGATATTAACCGTTTTCACCCTACAATGAGAGTTTTTAGGGAAGAGGTAAGGAATAGATATAATATTCCATTGGAGAAATTTTTGATAATCTTTATGGCCAATAATTTCAGGTTAAAAGGGCTGAAATATCTTTTGCTCGCTATCGGCGAGTTATCAAGAGAAGGAGAGGATATATATTTGGTCGTGGTAGGGAAGGGCAAAGTAGAAAGATATAAAAGATTTGCAAAGAAGATAGGGATAAAGGAGAGAATAATTTTTACAG
>Ga0164318_10006894_pt1 | contig 11015 bp, 6 predicted proteins | sample GuaBasSedimGuay9_FD_113734 | JGI IMG/M metagenome (GOLD analysis project Ga0164318, IMG submission 113734) | Subseafloor sediment microbial communities from Guaymas Basin, Gulf of California, Mexico - Guay9, Core 4571-4, 0-3 cm | ecosystem: Environmental > Aquatic > Marine > Hydrothermal vents >...
CAATGGCGAAGGCAAAATTCGAAAGAACGAAACCGCATGTTAACATTGGAACCATCGGTCACGTAGACCATGGCAAAACCACATTAACAGCGGCAATCACCCTGGTACTGGCGAAAAGCAAAGGCGATGTAGAAGTGCGGAGCTTCGACTCCATCGACAACGCGCCGGAAGAAAAAGCCCGTGGCATAACGATCAACACTGCCCACGTGGAATACCAGACGGAAAACCGTCACTATGCCCACGTAGACTGCCCGGGTCATGCCGATTACGTAAAAAACATGATTACGGGAGCAGCCCAGATGGACGGAGCCATTCTTGTGGTCAGTGCCTACGACGGCCCCATGCCGCAGACCCGCGAGCACATCCTGCTTGCCCGTCAGGTCAACGTGCCGTACATCGTCGTCTACCTGAACAAAGTAGACATGGTGGATGACGAAGAGCTCATCGACCTGGTGGAAATGGAAGTTCGTGAACTCCTCGACGAATACGAATTTCCCGGTGACGATATCCCTGTAATCCGGGGCAGTGCATTGAAAGCCCTTGAAAACCCTGATGACGAAAAATGGACCAAATCCATCTTCGAACTCATGGAAGCCGTAGATGCTTACGTACCCATGCCGGAACGTCCCATAGACAAAGACTTTCTGATGCCCATCGAAGACATCTTCAGCATCAGTGGCCGCGGTACAGTTGTAACCGGCCGCATTGAAAGAGGCGTCATCACCACCGGCACCGAAATTGAAATCGTCGGTATTAGGCCCACCATCAAGCGGGTGTGCACCGGTGTTGAAATGTTCAAAAAGATTCTTGACCGCGGTGAAGCAGGCGACAACGTCGGCCTCCTGCTCCGTGGAACAGACAAAAAAGAAGTCATGCGTGGTCAGGTATGCGCCAAAATCGGCAGCATCACCCCCCACGTCAACTTCAAAGGTGAAATCTACGTACTGACCAAAGAAGAAGGCGGACGTCACAAACCCTTCTTCACCGGTTACCGTCCGCAGTTCTTCTTTCGGACAACTGACGTAACAGGTGACATCAAACTCCCTGACGGCGTGGAAATGGTTATGCCGGGGGACAACCTGACCATTGAAGTCAAGCTGATCACCCCGATTGCCATGGAAAAGGGCCTTCGTTTCGCCATCCGCGAGGGTGGACGGACTGTTGGTGCCGGCACCGTGACAGAGATTATTGAGTAAGAGGGAGATATGCGGGAAATAATAAGCCTTCAATGCACCGAGTGTAAGCGCAAGAATTACACCACAACAAAGAATAAAAGAACCATGACCGGGAAACTGGAATTGAAGAAGTTCTGTAGTGCGTGCAGCAAGCATACGCCGCACAAGGAAAGCAAGGTATAGTATTTTGAAATAGAGATTGGTAGGCCAGTAGCTCTAATTGGTAGAGCGCCGGACTCCAAATCCGATGGTTGGGGGTTCGAGTCCCTCCTGGCCTGCCACTTTTTTTGGAGAAGAAATGGGAAAGTTTGCAACATTTGTTAAAGATTCCTGGGGAGAACTGAGGCGCGTAACGTGGCCGACAAAGGATGATGTGATTACAACGACCATCGCTGTCCTTGTGTTGACGGTCATTTTTTCGTTCTTCATTTACCTTTCCGACAAACTGCTCTCCACCGCCGTTGAATGGGTGTATCGGATAGCGGGTAGTTAAAGCCAATGGCAGGAGTTATCTGATGGCATTGCGCTGGTACATCGTTCACACCTATTCGGGCTTTGAGAACAAGGTCCAGGAAAGCCTGCTGAAGCGCGTGGAAACCTATGGCTACAGTGACCGGATCATTGATGTAATGATTCCCACTGAGCAGGTGCTGGAAGTAAAAAATGGAAAACGGGTGGAAACGACGAAAAAATTCTTTCCCGGTTATATATTGGTTCAGATGGAGATGGATGACCATCTCTGGCATTTTGTCCGAAATACCCCCAAGGTCACGGGTTTCGTCGGTGGAAAGAACCCGACACCTCTGACCGATGAGGATGTGGAAAATATTCTGAGCCAGGTGAAAACGGCAAAAGAGAAACCGAAACCCGAGATCACTTTTGCCACCGGTGATAAGGTAAAGATTATTGAGGGTCCGTTTAAAACCTTTATCGGGTCTGTAGAAGAAGTCAATGAAGATAAAGCCACTGTCCGTGTGATGGTGACAATCTTTGGACGTTCGACACCGGTGGAGCTCGGTTTCCTTCAGGTCGAAAAAATTTAGCAAGGTGAGGTTTACCCTATGGCAAAGAAAGTTTTAGCTCTGATTAAATTGCAGTTGGACGCCGGCAAGGCGACTCCGGCACCCCCTGTGGGGCCGGCACTTGGCCAGCATGGTGCCAACATTATGGAATTCTGCAAGGCATTCAATGCCCGTACGCAGAAACAGATGGGAATGGTGATTCCAGTTGTGATTACGGTTTATGGTGACCGGTCTTTTACGTTTATTACAAAGACCCCCCCTGTTGCCAACCTGATCATGAAAGAGATTGGAATTGTAAGCGGTTCGGCGGAGCCCAACAAGATAAAGGTCGGGAAGCTGACAAAAGCTCAGGTTCGTTCTATTGCCGAGACAAAAATGCCGGATTTGAACACAACAGACGTTGAAGCGGCAATGCGGATCGTCGAGGGTACTGCCCGTTCCATGGGTGTGACGGTCAAGTAATACTGATATTGATTTTGACCTGACCACGGGTCTTTGAAAAGAATGTGGTAGAAGAAATTCGGGAGGTGCTATGGCTAAGCGTAGTAAAAAGTATCGCGCGGCGCATGAAAAAGTCGTAGCCAACAAAGAATATCCTCTGGGCGAGGCTATCAAGCTGGCAAAGGAAGTTTCCTATGCCGGGTTTGATGAAACGTTTGAAATCGCCATGCGTCTCGGTGTGGATCCGAAGTACGCAGATCAGATGGTCAGAGGAACCCTGGTATTGCCCCACGGAACCGGTAAAACGGTGAAGGTGGCTGTCATTGCTTCCGGTGAAAAGCAGAAGGAAGCTGAAACTGCCGGCGCAGATACAGTCGGCGGTGAAGAGATGATTGAAAAAATTCAGGGCGGTTGGCTGGACTTTGACGCGTTGATTGCGACGCCGGACATGATGCGTCATGTCGGGAAACTCGGAAGGGTGCTGGGACCCCGGGGGTTGATGCCCAACCCCAAAATCGGTACGGTAACCTTTGATGTCGCAGGCGCGGTACAGGAAGTGAAAGCGGGTCGTATTGAGTACAAAGTGGATAAGACCGGTATCGTACACAATGCAGTGGGGAGAAAGTCCTTTGATGAGCAACAGCTGCTGGACAACGCGACAGTGTACATCCAGACGATTGTCAAAGCAAAACCAGCCACAGCAAAGGGACGTTACGTCAAATCGGTGTATATTTCCACGACCATGGGCCCGGGGATCAAGGTTGATCCCGGTTCTGTTGACTAAGGGGTGGACGGATGCTGAAAAAAGATAAAATCGCACTTGTCGACGGTTTGAGAGATGAGCTGAAGGACGTGAAATGTTTCTACATGTTCCAGTTCAGCAAAGTTTCGGTTATCGAAGACAATGAGCTCCGGATGAAAATTCGTGAGACCGGCTCCACCTATCGTGTTGTTAAGAATCGCTTGCTGGCGAAAGCCACTGAGGGAACAGCATTGGAGCCACTTACCAGCGGCCTGAAACAAACAACTGTTGTGGCATATTCAAATGAAGATCCTGTGGGATTGGCCAAACTGTTGACAGAATTCGGGAAGGGACGGGAAGAGTATTTTTTCAAAGGTGGTATTCTGGAGAATCAGGTACTCACTGAAAATGAGTTCGTGGAAGTGGCCAAGTTGCCGTCCAAGGAAGAGCTTATTGCAAAAATGCTGTATCTGCTCCAGTACCCGATCCAGGGGCTGGTTACTGCTTTGGAAGGGGTTTACAGGCAGCTGCCTGTTGTATTGAAACAAATTGCTGATAAAGAAAATTGATTTTTCTATAAACGGAGGATAAAGATGGCTAAATTGACAAATGAAGACATTATCACTCACATCAAGGAGATGACCGTCCTTGACCTGAATACCCTGGTGAAGGCGCTGGAAGAAGAATTCGGTGTTTCTGCGGCAGCTGCGGCTGTGGCGGCTCCTGCTGCCGGTGGCGGCGGAGAAGCGGCTGAAGAGGAACAGACTGAATTTACTGTTATCCTGAAAGCGATTGGTTCCAAGAAAATTGAAGTGATTAAAGCGGTTCGCAAGCTCACCAGCCTTGGCCTGAAAGAAGCCAAAGAACTGGTGGACGGTGCCCCGAACCCTGTGAAAGAAGCTGTTTCCAAGGACGAAGCTGAAGAAGCAAAGAAAGCCCTGGAAGAAGCTGGTGCAGAGGTCGAAGTTAAGTAATAGTGCTTTCAATACAAAGAAGAGGGCCTTTGAGCCCTCTTTATTTTTTATATGGTTCAGGGGGAATTGTGCATATTCCCCCTTATTGTGCATTTCTGAATTGCAGATACAGGGTATCACAGTGAATGGGGCAATATCAAGTGTCAGGAGCAAAATATGGATGTGATGACTTCAAATATTTATCGTAAACGGGTTGATTTCTCTAAAATCAAAACGTATCTTCCGATGCCGAATCTCATTGATATCCAGCGGAAGTCGTATGACGATTTTCTTCAAATGCGTGAACTCCCGAAGGACCGGAAAGATACCGGTCTTCAGGCAGCATTCAAGAGCGTATTCAATATTGAAGATTATCGGGGATTGGCTAAGCTGGAGTTTGTTGAGTATTCAGTGGGAGACTGGGAGTGTAAATGTGGCCACCTGAAAGGGATTGAGCATAATCGGATTCAATGCACTCAGTGCGGGGCATCCGTGTATGTTGAGGATACAACTGATTCTTATGCCACTTGTGAAAAATGCGGGTATCGGAATGAAAACACCGTGGACATTTGTCCAATCTGTGAAACACCGGCTGGCCTTAAGGCAGCATACTCAATGGAAGAATGCGAAGAACGCGGAATGACCTACGCTGTCCCTATGAAGGTCAGATTCCGTTTAACTATATTTGAAGAACCTGACACTGCCGGAAACAGGGCAATCCGTGACATCAAAGAACAGGAACTCTATTTCGGAGATATTCCGGTTATGACGGAGCGGGGAACTTTCATTTTTAATGGTACGGAGCGGGTGGTGGTAAACCAGCTGAATCGTTCCCCCGGTGTTTTTTACAAGTATGACAGTGATAAGAAGGTTTACTCTCTTCAGTTGATTCCCTACCGGGGTGCATGGGTTGAGTTTGAATATGACCTGAAGAAACGAATCTTGTATATCCGAATTGACCGCAAACGTAAATTCAACGCCGGTATTTTCCTGAAATGTTTTGGTTTTCTGGATGACAAGTTTTCGGATAGCGCTTCCTTCCTCCGGGAATATTACAATATTCATGAGACAAGCTTTGGAGATGACAATAAGATTTACCTGTCACCTTCACCTTGTCTGGTGGGGAAGAAAGTTGCAATGGATCTGGAGGACGAGGACGGCAAGCGTCTTTTATCAGCTGGCAATAAATTCAAAAAATCCACTCTAAGGCGTGCAGGTGAAAATAGCCGGGTTTGTTTTGAACTGGAAGAATTTGACATGATTCGGAATCTGGAGCCTGTGTTCGATGAAAATGGTGAACTACTGCTGGCGGCCAATCAGGATCTGACACCTGAAATTATTGAACGTCTCCGGGAATCCGGGATTACTGAAGTGAAGACAATCCTTCCTGAGGATGATGAAATGGGCAGTATGCTCAGCAATTCACTCCAGAAGGATGGTGTGGATAGTTCGGAAGATGCCCTTATTGAGTTGTACCGGAAACTTCGCCCCGGTGACCCCCCTACACTTGAGAGCGCCCAGAAATTATTTGTAAGCCTTTGCTTTGATGGGGATCGATATGATTTTTCCCGCGTTGGCCGGTTGAAGTTCAACACAAAGTTGGGAACAAAGACAGAATTGAACGAACGAACACTGTCGGTGAATGATTTCATTGTGGCAATTCGCTATTTTTTCAAATTGCAGGCAAATATCGGTTCTACAGATGACATTGATCATCTTTCCAATCGCCGTGTCCGTTCTGTGGGCGAGTTACTGGAAAACCAGTTTCGTGTCGGCCTGGTCCGGATTCAAAAGGCGATTCGGGAAAAAATGTCTGTTTATGACAACATTGATCAGTTGATGCCTCAAGAACTCATTAATGCGAAGCCGGTGATGGCTATTATCCGTGAATTTTTCGGTTCCAGCCAGTTGTCCCAGTTCATGGACCAGACCAATATTCTTTCTGAGATAACACATAAGCGCAGACTGTCCTCCCTGGGGCCAGGTGGCTTGAGCCGGGAACGGGCGGGATTTGAAGTCCGAGACGTTCATCCCTCTCATTACGGAAGAATCTGTCCCATTGAGACCCCGGAAGGACCGAACATTGGCCTGATCGCGTCTTTGTCGGTTTATGCCAAGGTTAATGAGTATGGTTTCATAGAAACGCCTTACAAGAAAGTGGAAAATGGCCGGATTCTGGATCATGTCAAGATCTTGTATGCCGGTGATTCAAAGTCTTTCAAAGTGGGGGATATTACACTGAAGGGCGATTTTGAGGCAGAAAATAAGAAACTGAAAAAGGCAAAAAAGAACTTGATGGCAGGGGAAGCCTTTGCTTTCTATCTGTCTGCATGGGAAGAGGATAAGTACACCATTGCCCAGGCCAATGCGGCGCGGGATGAGAATAATAACATTATCAGTGAACAGGTGAATGCCCGGGTTGCGGGAGAATTCAAACTTGTTCCAAGAAATGATGTTCAATTTATTGATGTATCTCCGAAAGAAATTGTTTCGGTGGCAGCATCCCTGATTCCCTTTCTGGAGCATGATGATGCGAACCGGGCATTGATGGGTTCAAACATGCAACGCCAGGCGGTTCCGCTGATGCGTACCGATGCCCCTGTGGTCGGTACCGGAATGGAACACATTGTGGCAAAGGATTCCGGATTGACGGTTGTGGCCAAACGTTCCGGCTGGGTGGACGCTGTGGATGGAAGCCGTATTGTTATCCAGGTGGATAGAGATCCCGGCCATGAAGATGAAATCGGTGTGGACATTTACCAGTTGACTAAGTTCAAGCGATCCAACCAGGATACCTGTTTTAACCAGAAACCGCTGGTAAAGAAAGGCGATTACGTTCAGAAAGGCCAGATTATCGCGGATGGTCCCTCCACGGAGAAGGGTGAATTGGCGTTGGGCCGGAACGTGATGGTGGCTTTCGTGCCCTGGCGGGGATACAATTATGAGGATGCGATTCTAATCAGCCAGAAGATTGTTAAGGAAGACACCTTTACCTCTATCCACATTGAAGAGCTTAACGTGGAATCCCGGGATACGAAACTTGGACCGGAAGAAATTACCCGTGACATTCCAAATGTAAGCGACGAATTTCTGAAGGATCTGGACGATAGCGGTATTATCCGCATTGGTGCAACAGTAAAGCCTGGGGATGTGCTGGTGGGCAAGGTTACTCCGAAAGGGGAAACAACTCTGACACCGGAAGAAAAGTTGTTGAAGGCAATCTTTGGCGCGAAAGCGGAGGAAGTGAAAGATGCGTCCCTGAGAACACCTCCCGGAATGGAAGGTACTGTTGTGGACGTCAAGGTTTTTTCTCGAAAAGGTGTGGAAAAGGATGCCAGATCCCGGGAAATCGAACGGGAGCACGTGGAAAAACTGGAACAGAGCCTGATGGATGAAGAGCGGATTATCAGGATGCAGACAAAGGCGAAGCTTCAGACCCTTTTGAAAAACCGGAAGCTGAAGGTTGACCTTGTGAATGAAGCCGGTGATGTTCTGGCTAAGACCGGCGCAAAAATCACACCGGCTTTGCTGGATAAACTTGGAATCAAACATATTGCATTGATGAAGACCGGGGTTAAGAAGGTGGATGAAGAAATCCAGCTCATTGTGGAAAAGACCAATCGAAAAATCGCCATTGCACGCCAGGCCTTTGATGAGCAGGTGGATAAGCTGAAGAAGGGAGATGAGCTCCCCGCCGGTGTCATTAAAATGGTGAAAGTCTACCTCGCTGTGAAGCGGAAACTGTCCGAGGGAGACAAAATGGCGGGCCGTCATGGAAACAAAGGGTGTGTATCCCGGATTCTACCGGAGGAGGATATGCCTTATCTACCGGACGGATCTCCTGTAGACATCGTGCTGAATCCTCTGGGTGTCCCTTCTCGTATGAATGTGGGCCAGATTCTGGAAACCCATCTGGGCTGGGCGGCCAAGGAATTGGGGCTGCATTTTGCGACACCGGTATTCGACGGTGCCAATGCAGAGGATATTAAATCCTACCTGAGAGAAGCCGGTTTGCCGGAATCGGGCCAGAGTTTCCTCTACGACGGAATGACAGGGGAACGTTTTGAGCAGCCGGTTACCGTGGGGCAGATTTATATGTTGAAGTTGCATCATCTGGTTGACAATAAGATTCATGCCCGGTCCATTGGTCCGTACTCTCTGATTACCCAGCAGCCCCTTGGCGGAAAGGCACAATTTGGCGGCCAGCGATTCGGAGAAATGGAGGTATGGGCACTGGAGGCTTATGGTGCTGCTTATACCCTGCAGGAAATTCTGACCTACAAGTCGGATGATGTCCAGGGAAGAAACAAGATTTATGAGGCCATTGTGAAGGGGAAGGAAATCCCGGAACCGGGGCTGCCGGAATCATTCAACGTTCTGATGAAAGAAATGATGAGCCTGGGTCTCAATATTGAGTTCAATGTGGACGAGAATACGGAAAGCCCGGAAGAAGACGACGAACCGGATATCTTCTCCATGGCTGAAAAGTTAGCGAAATAAGGGCGGGAGGCAACAGTGGAAAAAGTGCAAAAGCCTGTAGATACAAGAAATTCGATCAATGAGGTGCGGAACATCCGCATTAGCATTGCGTCACCGGAAAAAATCCGGGACTGGTCTTTCGGTGAGGTAACGAAACCGGAAACCATCAATTATAGGACCTTCAAGCCGGAAAAGGATGGGTTGTTCTGTGCCCGGATTTTCGGTCCGATCAATGACTATGAATGCCTCTGCGGAAAATACAAACGTCCGAAGTATAAGGGGATTCGCTGCGATAAGTGCGGTGTGGAAGTGACCCTGTCCAAGGTCCGCCGGGAGCGGATGGGACATATTGAGCTGGCTGCGCCGGTTTCCCATATCTGGTTTCTGAAAGCATTGCCTTCCCGGATTGCCAGCCTGCTGGACATGACACTCCGTTCGGTGGAAAAAGTCCTGTATTTTGAGCAATATATTGTAACGAATCCCGGAGACACACCTTTGGAGGAGCGGCAGCTTCTGACAGAAACGGAGCTTCGCCAGGCCTATGAGGAGTATGGGCGGGGTGCATTTGAGGCAGGGATGGGAGCTGAAGCCGTAGCAGAGCTGTTGAAACAGATTGATGTGGAAGAGCTTTCCGTTCAGCTTCGCTATGACATGAAGACAGTGACGTCCAAACAGAAACGGGTGAAAACAGCCAAGCGGTTGAAAATCGCCGACGCTTTCCGTAAATCCGGGAATAAGCCGGAACATATGATTCTGACCATGCTGCCGGTGATTCCTCCGGAGTACCGGCCGCTGGTTCCCCTGGACGGGGGGCGGTTTGCCACCTCTGATTTGAATGATCTGTATCGTCGGGTCATCAATCGAAATCTGAGATTGAAAAAGCTTCAGGAACTCCGTGCGCCGGAAGTCATTATGCGGAATGAAAAACGCATGCTTCAAGAGGCAGTGGATGCCCTGTTTGATAACGGCCGCCGCGGAAAAGTGGTAAAAGGTACCAATGACCGGCCACTGAAATCACTGGCGGACACGCTGAAGGGAAAGAAGGGCAGATTTCGCCTGAACCTTCTGGGTAAACGTGTGGATTATTCAGGTCGTACCGTGATCGTGGTGGGCCCCGATTTGAAGCTGAACCAGTGCGGATTACCCAAGAAAATGGCTCTTGAACTCTTTAAGCCATTCATTTTCAACGAACTGGAAAAAAGAGGGTTTGCCAGCTCAATCAAAGTTGCGAAAGAAATGGTAGAGCTGGAGCGGGCTGAAGTCTGGGACGTTCTGGAAGACGTTATTACCGGGCATCCGGTGATGCTGAACCGTGCGCCCACTTTGCATAGGCTCGGAATTCAGGCCTTTTATCCCATCCTTGTTGAAGGGAAAGCGATCAAGCTGCATCCTTTGGTATGCTCAGCTTTCAATGCTGACTTTGATGGTGACCAGATGGCGGTCCATGTGCCATTGGCTCCTACTGCTCAACTGGAAGCAATTGTCCTGATGCTCTCCACCAACAACCTGTTGAGCCCGGCTTCCGGGCGTCCGGTGGCGGTTCCTTCCCAGGATATGGTATTGGGGTGCTATTATCTGACCAAACTTCGTCCCGACCGGAAAGGTGAAGGGAAGGTTTTTACTGATTTTGACGAAGTAATGGCGGCTTATGAGGCAAATTATCTGGATATTCACGCGCTGATTACTGTTCGTTATACCGGTAAATTGATTGACTTGGCCGGAACAAAGGATTTACAGAGTTTCGAAACAGCAGAAGTGGTTGAAGTCAAGAATTATCGCCTGAAAACAACGGTTGGCCGAATTATTTTCAATTCCATTCTAAAAGGCGATCTGCCTTTTGTAAACGGCCTGTTCAAGAAAAAAGGCCTGGCCAATCTGGTGTATTATGCCTACAAGCATGTTGGGAAAGAGCAGACCATTGAATTACTGGACGGTATTAAGAAAATGGGCTTTCTCTATGCATGCAAGGGCGGTATTTCCTTTGGTATGGATGATATTATCGTCCCGGAAGCAAAGCAGGCCATCCTGGAGCAGGCCCCGAAGGATGTGATGGCGGTGGAGCGCCAGTACCAGGCCGGAGAAATTGAAGCCTCTGAGCGGTACAACAAGGTTGTGGCCATCTGGTCGGATGTGACGGAAGAGGTGGCATCCGTAATGCTGGATGAACTGGAGCAGGCCAATGAAAAGGGTGAATTTATGAATC
>Ga0164318_10006895_pt1 | contig 11015 bp, 8 predicted proteins | sample GuaBasSedimGuay9_FD_113734 | JGI IMG/M metagenome (GOLD analysis project Ga0164318, IMG submission 113734) | Subseafloor sediment microbial communities from Guaymas Basin, Gulf of California, Mexico - Guay9, Core 4571-4, 0-3 cm | ecosystem: Environmental > Aquatic > Marine > Hydrothermal vents >...
ATACTTCGGATATCGAACTCCCTAATTTTGCACCCACCTAACCACCCCTAACGGTTTTAATCTTCTCTCAGTAAGGTAAAACGCGACATAAAACCATCAGGAAGGTGGGGTATCTGGATGTCCGGGAAAAAGAGCATGTCTGGATTAGTTTCACGATAAGTCAGGACGCCGGAAGCTTCTCCACTGATGCTCCTTATGGGATGACGACCCATTTCAATCTGCTTTTTACTGAGAAAGCGGATTTCTTCCAGCTTTTAGCCACATTTGAATCGGGATTATCCGGGGCGGCGGTCTGCCGCTCCGAATTCGAGGATCAGAGTTATCTCACTGCGGTATAATAAGAACATGCTCTCCCCGGATATTCTCCATGCTGCCACTCACCTCCGCTGGCTTTTTGACAATGGATACCCGCAGACTGCATCGATCAAAATTGTCGGGGATCGACATCGATTGAGCAAGGCTGAGAGGCAGATGCTCTACCGCGGCGTTACTTCCTCCGAAGCCGCCGCCCGACGCCGGGCTCTCATCACCCTGCCAGAGGGTGCCGCAGGCGGCAGCCTCGGTGTGGACGGACACAATGTGGTGCTCACAATCGCCAACTACATCTCCGGCATCCCCGTGTTCGAAGCCGATGACGGTGTTATCCGGGATATCGGCGCCCTCCATGGCCGAATCCACGACCGGAATGTGATGGAACGCTCACTGAACCTCATCGCCGATGCCCTTCACAGATTGGATATGGCCCGGCTTTCCATCGTCTTCGACGCTCCGATTTCCCACAGCCGGGACCATGCCGCATACCTGGAGTCGAAATTGGAAGCCTGTTCCGGCATCAACGTGAATGTCGTTCCATCAGGAGACCGGGCCCTCAAAGATGCGGAAATCGGTTTCATCGCCACCTCGGATTCGGCCCTTATCGACGCCGCCGGAGTTCCTGTTATCGACCTGGCACGTATCGTCCTGGAAGAGGCATTCCACCCTGTATTTGATACATTTGTCCCGGTTATTAACTGACCTCTGGCGTCCTGAGTTCAATTCAATCAGAAACTGACCCATAATTCCAACTCCCCTGCCAGAGGAACAGTTTTTATATGGCGAGGCGGCTCCATTCACCAGCAGTCCGCTTCCGAATTTCTCCATTCTGTTGGTGTCATCCCCTTTATTTTATGAAAAACTCTGCTGAAATATCCACTATCCTGATATCCCACCTGCATTGAAATGTCAGCTATGGAGGCAGTTGTGTGCATCAATAGATAAACCGCTTCATTTACTCTCTTGATATTTATATATTGTGTTACTGTCAGTCCTGTCTCTTTTTTAAACAAACGGGACAGGTAGGAAGAATGAGTTTCCACTTTTTCGGCCAAAATTATTAAAGACAGTTCATCATCAAGATTTGAAAGTATAAACTGGATTGCCTTACTGACAATTCGACTGTAATTAACAGTCCCCCTGTATTTGACTGCATCACAATATTCTTCCCTCATTTCTTTCATTAAATAAAAGATCTCTTTGAATGAACTCTTTTTTTCAAGGAGAATGGCATATTTTTCTGAAATACTGTGAAGATAGCGAGGATGCAGCCCTCCTTGTTTTGCAGCGACTCTGTATAAGGTATTAAGGGTAATAGAAATATCACGTAGAGAGCGTAATGGGTCGCCGGAGACTCTATCCGGCATATTCATTATTTCACCGCTTGCAATTACCACTTCTTTTGCTTTCTTTTTATCACCCTGGGATACTGCCTGCATAAGTGCTGATTCTACTTTATACCGTTCAATAATAATGGAAATATCCGGAATTTCTTCTTCTGCCTGCACTGTTGGTAATTTATCATAAAATTGTTCATCTTTTTCGGACACAATTTTTCTAATCAAATGACAGCTGGAAATACTGGAATTTAAAGATGACATAGTATCTGCAATAGCAATAATACGGCGATTTTCAAGAACCGAAAGTCGGCGTAAATAATCCCGCAGTATAATTCGGAAAGTGATAGCAATATGACATTTAATCAATATTTCACTGATCATAGCATTATCCGGTAATCTGGTTAGAAAAGGTCCAAGAACGGTTATCAATCCCTGTTTAGAAACTGCCAGATAATTAAGTAAACCTCCGCTTCGGTAATGCAGGCAATCCTGACTGGAAAAGGACTTCACCTCATTGGTAATGGCAGTAAAGGTCTGAATTCGATCAGTTTTTATAAAATCAGGCAGCTCTGAAGTTTCGGTTGTAAAATGGAGCCTCCCATTATTGGTGAGTATAAAAGAGTCCAGTGATGTCAAATTATTAAGCATTATGGCAAGTTCTTTCATTATTATTCTAATAATAACACAATTTTTTACATATTTGTCCATTTAATGTAATAATTATCCATATTACTCTGTAAGAACTGTCCTAGTGTATAGACGCATAGCAATTCATATATCTATTGATAAAAGGAGTTTCAAACTATGAAAAAACAAAAAGAGGATAAAACAATATATCGACGTGCCAATTCCTGGCAGTTGGTGTTTTTCGGGGCAAATGATACTGCAACCAATGCCTCTTTAGGGTTGTTTATGGCCTTTTTTCTTCTCATGTCTACAGAAAATTTGCTTCTGTCTGCTGTTATTGTAGGATTTATCATGACAGGTTCGCGTCTTCTCGATGGTTTTACAGATCCGATAATCGGTGCCTTAATTGATAAAACAGTTACAAGGTTTGGTAAGTTCCGTCCGTTTCTTATTGTAGGTTCGGTAATTATCAATCTTGGTGTCTTAATGGTTTTTGGAAATGTAGTTCAATTTGAGTCTTTGTTGGGTAAGTATATCTGGCTGATTGTATGGTACATTATTTACATTATTGGTTATACTTTTCAAACCGCATGTACAAAGGCTGCTCAGGCCCAATTGACAAATGATCCGGCACAACGTCCTATCCTGGGCGCAATAAATTCTGTCTATACTATGATATTTTTTACACTATTCTATGTCTTTGCTTTTAAATATGTTCTCTCTTTCGGAGGATTTGGAGCCCCTGGTGGTTACAGAAATCTTGCATTGATAATTATTGCGGTAAATATCTTTCTGACCATCCTTGCCATTATTGGAATCAGAGAAGCTGATCAACCTGAAAGATATGCCGAGTATCATCATGCTCATAAAGCGGATTTCAAAAAAATCTTTCAGATTATTAAAAAGAACAAAGCCCTGCAGATGTTAATTGTTGGAGCTTCAACAAATAAATTGGCACAAACTCTGACTGGCGCTGTTACAACCTATTTTTTTATATATACAGTCAATGACCCGGAGTTGAATTTGCAGCAGAAAGCAAATGGTGCAGGGATGTTATTAGGTATGATTGGTATATTCATAGGAATGTGGCTGGCTATACGATATAGCAAGAAAGTCTCATTTGTCATTGGTTCATGGCTGTCCGTAGCTGTAGGACTGCTTATCATTATTATCCGTCCTTTTGGACCTGAACAGCAAATGTTTTTCCTTCTTCTTTTTATCCTGCTCCAGATTGTTAATAATATTGCAAATACCAATGTTATTCCTATGATAGGGGATGTTACTGATTATGAACTTTGGAGAAGTGGTGATTTCAGCCCGGGAACAGTTGGAACTACATTTTCATTTATAGATAAACTTGTTTCATCTGCTGCCGGTTCTATGGTTGGACTTGTTCTGGGAGCAGTAGGTTATTATGCTGGTATTGAAACCAGTTCTAAATTGGTTTGGGCTTTTCTTCTTCTGATGATTGGGACCCCTGTACTCGGTCATATCTGCTCAATTATTGCATACCGTTTTTATCCCATTGATAAAGCATTCTACAAAAAAATGCATGAAGAAATTAATGAAAGAAAAACAGCAGCGGCTGAATAATTTCACCTATAAATATTAGTGATAAAAAAATAACAAACTTTCCTGGATAATATCCGGGAAAGCTTTGATTACAGGAGTCTTAGTTTATGATCAATCCATTTTTATACCCCCGGGAAAGCCGGACCCGTCAGGTTAAGGATATATCCGGAATTTGGCAGTTTAAAATTGATAAGAATACGGAAGGTCGAAAGTCGGACTGGAAAAACGGTCTTGCAGATACAGTACCAATGGCTGTTCCTTCAAGCTTCAATGATATTTTTACAGAAAAAGAATTACGCGACTTTGCCGGTGATGTCTGGTACGAAACAGAATTTTTCATTCCTGCCGAATGGGAGAAGCAGAATGTAGAAGTCCGCTTTGGAAGTGCCACCCATAGTGCTGTTGCATGGCTTAATGGGACAGAAATATGCATTCACACCGGTGGCTATATGCCATTCAGCGGACGACTCAATGAGGTTGCCCGGTTTGGTGAGAAAAATAAACTGGTTGTAGTTGTAAACAATGAGCTCAGCCTGCAGACAATCCCCTGTGGGAAAACAGAAATAAAAGAAAATGGACAAAAGCTGATTACACCCTTTTTTGACTTTTTTAACTATGCCGGTCTGCATAGAAATGTAAAATTGACTGCGACCCCGGAGAACCGGATTCATGATATTACAATAATAACTGATATCAATGGTTCCACAGGTATTGTGGATTTTGAAGTGGAAACGATAGGGGAACATGCTGTTTCTGTTCAGCTAATTGATGAAAGTGGCACCATTGCAGTATCAGCTGCTGGCAAAAAAGGTATTTTGACGGTAGAAGATGCCAGGCTCTGGCAGCCGGGGAATGCATACCTTTACTCCATGGTGGTGTCCGTTAACGATGGTAAGCAATTGGTAGATGAATATTCTCTTCCGATAGGAATCAGAACCGTGGAAGTAAAAGGAAACCGCTTTCTGATCAATGGTGACCCCTTCTATTTCAAGGGATTTGGTAAACATGAAGACAGTGAATATAGAGGGCGAGGATATGACCCTGTAGTCAATTTACGTGATTTAGAACTATTAAAATGGATCGGTGCAAACTCTGTAAGGACCTCTCACTATCCATACTCCGAAGAGTTTCTGGATATGGCTGACAGGGCTGGTCTGGTGGTTATTGATGAAACTCCTGCAGTAGGTCTGATGGATATGGACCTGAACTTTCTGGCTGGTGCCGGAGGGGCCGTAAAAATAGATTTCTTTGATAAAGAGAATGTAATGACCGGGACAATGGCCAATCATAAGGATGCTATCCGGGAACTGCTCCATCGGGATAAAAATCATGCCTGTGTTGTCATGTGGTGTCTTGCCAATGAACCTGCGTCTCAGGAAAAAAGTGCCGGTCCCTACTTTAAAGAGATTTTTGAATATTCGGGGAATCTGGATGTCCAGAAACGGCCCCTGACATTCACCAATCTGATGCTGGCAACCTTTGGAAAATGTAATGCCCATCAGTATGCCGACGTAATACTCCTGAACCGTTATTATGGCTGGTACATGATGGGTGGTTCGGAACTGCCTGTTGCCAAAGAAGCCTTTAAGAAAGAACTTGCAGGTTGGTCTACAACCGGGAAACCTATTGTAATGGCCGAATACGGGGCTGACACAATGTCAGGAATTCACAAACTGCCGAGTGTTATGTGGTCGGAAGAATACCAGACAGAATATCTGGATGCACAGCATGAAGTCTTTGATTCCTGTGACAGCCTGGTGGGTGAACAGATGTGGAACTTTGCAGATTTTCAGACTGTAGAGGGTTTCTTTAGAGTGGATGGTAACAAAAAGGGAGCTTTTACCAGAACTCGCCAACCGAAGGCAGCGGCATTTCAATTAAAGGAACGCTGGGCCGGTATTCCGGATTTTGGTTATAAAAAATAATACAAGGATAAAGATAATGGTTGATTTAAAATCAAAACCTTTCAATTTGAATGATCAGGGTATTTCCTGGGTGAAAAGTACTATAGCAGGAATGACGACAGAAGAAAAAATCGGTCAGTTGTTTTTTAATCTGTTTTTTGACTTCAAACCTGAAACCTGTAAAGAGATTGTAGATAAATATCACATCGGCGGTGCAAGGTATATGGGGGCAACGGCAGAAGATGTTTATGGTTTAACTTCAAACCTGCAGTCTTTAAGTAAGATTCCTATGCTGGTTGCATGTAATTGTGATTCAGGAGGAGATGGCGCCTGTAAAGATGGAACCTATATTGCTTCCGGTGCTCAGGTGGAAGCTTCCGGAAGTGAAGATGTTGCATATAATGTAGGATATGTAAGCGGCCGTGAGGCGACAGCAATTGGCTGTAACTGGAATTTTGATCCCTGTGGAGATATTTTATTCAACTGGCGTAATACTATTGTAAACACAAGAGCCTATGGTACTGAAATTAAACCGGTTATTAAGTACACAAGTGCATATATAAGAGGTTTACGACAGAGCAATATTGCTTCCTGTATTAAACACTTTCCAGGGGACGGATCGGAAGAACGTGACCAGCATCTGGTATTAGGTGTAAATGAACTTAGCTGTGAAGAATGGGATGCAAGTTACGGTGAGGTTTACAGACATGCAATTGATGAAGGTGTCATGACTGTTATGACAGGTCACATAGCCCTTCCGGAGTATCAGAAGAAACTTAAACCTGGGATAAAATATGAAGAAATCCTGCCTGCAAGCCTGGCACCGGAATTGATTACAGGATTATTACGTGAACAACTGGGTTTTAATGGAGTTGTTATTACTGATGCATCACATATGCTGGGAATGACAGCTTCAATGAAACGCCGGGACTATGTTCCTGCTGCAATTGCCGCCGGATGTGATATGTTTTTATTTTTCAAAGATCCGGAAGAAGACTTTGGTTTTATGATGGATGGATATAAAAATGGTATTATAACAGAAGAACGACTAAATAATGCGATGCTTAGAATTCTGGGCTTGAAAGCTGCACTCAAACTTCATATCAAACAAAAGGAAGGAACTCTGATTCCGGACAAAAAAGTCCTGGAAGTCGTTGGATGCCAGGAACATCTGGAAATGGCAGAAGAAGCTGCTGATCTGGGTATTACACTTGTGAAGAATACTTTGAATGAACTGCCCATCAGGCCGGAGACTCATAAGCGAATTAAACTCCACACTCTTTATGGTGAAATCGGGGGTATGTTCGGTGCTACAAAAGCCTCTGAAAAAATTATAATTGAAGAACTTGAAAAAGTTGGTTTTGAAGTTACCCTCCATGATGGGACAGAACTATCCATGGGTAAAACAGCTGAATATTCAAAAAAATGGGATGCTGCGATTCTTTTTGCTGACATAGTGGGATACGCTTCAGAAAACAATTATCGTCTTCGATGGAAAGCACCAATGTCCAGTGATATCCCCTGGTATGTATATGAAATTCCGACAGTTTTTGTATCTTTGAATTTTACAACCCACCTTACGGATGTTCCAATGGTAAAGACATACATCAATGCCTATAAAAATTCACGAACAGTAATTCGTCAGGTTATTCAAAAAATGATGGGTGATTCGGAGTTTAAGGGAAGCTATAATGAAAATGTGTGGTGCAATAAATGGGAGACTCGAAGATAGGGATGAAGTGATAGGAAAAGTTAAAAACCATGTAGACAATCTTTAAAGACCGCTTCAATATCCATTTATTGACGAAGTGAATAGAGCTTGTATATTATATGTTATTTCTGATTTTATCCAGCAATTTGTTTAATTCCCTAGTTTCATCAACTGTCAGATTGTTCAATAATTCATCACTTTTTAATTCACTGCCATACATTTCATTCAGAAGGTTAAGTCCTTTTGCTGTTATTGAAATATCTTTCTGTCTCCGATCTTTGATATTTTCTTTTCGTCTGATATATCCTTTTTTTAAGAGCCGGTCAATAATCCGGCTTACATCAGATCTTTTGTCCAGCATCCGCTCTTTCAGATAATTTATTGATACCTGATGGAGAGGTTTTGCACCTCTAAGTACTCTTAAAATATTATACTGAGGCTCTGTAATACTATGGTTTTTTAAAATTTGTAAAAACTGGTAACTTACCTGTTTTACGGTATACATTAGATTGATAAGGCCTTTGTGATATTCATTTCTAAATCGCCCTTTTATTTCGTCTTCAATTTTCATACGAAATATTTTCCTCCACTAATATATACAGCAATTCATTCCCAACCTATTCTGTAGTATCATGCAAGTTTATTTCCTATTTTAATAACTTCTCTCACTAAAAGATCAAAATCAGCTCTTTTTGTTCTATGATTTGTGTTGGCAGCACGCAGAACTATCTGATCCTTAATGGTTGTAACTGACAATACGGCAATTCCTCCTTCCTGGAGCTCAATTTCAATTCTTTTATTTAATTCATTCAGCTTTGTATTGTCAATTTCTGTGCCTACATATCTGAAACAAGTAATATTAAGTATTGCAGGGACTGTTAATTCTAATTCTGGTGAAGTTTTAATAAGTTCTTCAAGATACCTGATCTGATCTATATTTTGCTGAATAATTCTACTATATTTATTTATGCCCTGTTCACTTAAAGACATCCATACTTTTAGTGCTCTAAATCCTCTTGAAAGCTGGAATCCGTAGTCACTGAACCAGGGTAAATCTCCTCCTGTCATTCCCCGCCCTCCGGAACCATGGGTAAGATATGCCGGTGTAAGGGAAAAAGCATTTCTGTGATCTTTTTCGTCACGGACTAAGATACAGCCGACTTCGTAGGGCATATACATCCACTTATGTAAGTCAAAAGCCAGAGAATCAGCTCTATCAATACCTTTTACAAGATGCTTCTCCTGAGCAGTAATTACAGCCCATGCACCAAATGCACCATCAACATGAAACCAGAGATTATCCTTTTTACAAATATCTGCAAGAGCATCGAGGTCATCAATTGCTCCCGTATTAGTTGTCCCTGCAGCACCAATTATACAGAATGGGAAGTAACCCTCCTCGCGGTCTTTGGTAATAGCCTCTTTTAAAACTTTAAGATCAATTTGGAAAGCTTCATTAACCGGTATTAATCGAAGAGCTGTGCTGCCCAGCCCTAAAAGTTCAACTGCTTTCTGGTTTGAACTGTGAATCTCAACTGACGCATAGAGAGTCATTTTACTCTTTTCAGGGTTAATACCTTCTCTGCGTATGTCATAAGATGCCATTGTATTTCGGGCTGTTGTCAATCCGATTAGATTTGAGGCTGAACATCCGCTTGTCAAAATTCCACTGCCAGTATCCGGAAATCCCATCATTTCTTTCAACCATTCAATCACCTTTTTTTCAACATGGTTGGCACTGTGATGATCCAGTCCCCCGGAATTTGAATTCATTGCCGCCGACAGTAATTCTGACAATGCTCCCATTGGTGTCCCTGTGCCAATAACCCATCCCCAAAAACGGGGGTGGATATTACCCGAAGGATAGGGCATTATATGTTCCAGAAAATCATTGTAGATTTTTTCTGCCGGTTCAGGTTCCAAGGGCAATGATTTGTTAATTTGTTTTTTTGCAGTATCAGGCAAATGCTCCCAGACGGGTTTTTCTCTGATTGTGCTCATGTAATCTATGACATCATCCATCATTTTGTGACCGAGAGTCCGCATAGAATCCCAGTTTTCAGGGTCTAAAGTTTCCTCAACAGGATAATCAATAATTTGTGACATTTCAGTATATACCTTTAAGTGCATTATTCCTTAACCAAGAGATTCAGCCATAAAACTGCGATTACTGAAAGCTGGCAGCAGCTCCCCATATGTATGCACTATTTTATCTCTTTTATCCAGCAGTGCCATCACATATATCAATGGAATATAATGTTCCGGAGTTGGAACAGCCCTTTTACCATATTTATGTTTTTCATATTCAAGTATAGCTTTTATGTTCCGATTATCTATCTGGAGTCTAATATAGTCATCAAACTCCTTGTCCCATCCAAAAATTCTTGTATCTCCAATGAGCATCCTCTCTATTGCTTCTTTTAGTTTATGAACAATTGCTCCACTCCCGATAATTACAACTCCTTTTTCTCTGTATTTTTTTAATTGTAGAGCCAGATCATAATGTTCCCGGGGCGATTTACCGGAATCAATACTCAGCTGTAAAACAGGGATTTCCGCCTTTGGGAATAAATGTTTCATAACCGGCCAGTTTCCATGGTCGAATCCCCATTCTGATGTAGTTTTAATCTGATCGATATCTGTCGCTATTATCCTGGCAAATTCAGGTGAGCCAGGAGCCGGATATTTTAAAGTATCGGAGTAATACTCTTTTGGAAAACCGTAATAGTCGAAGATTGTTTCAGGGAAAGGATCAGAATTTATAAAGGAACCTTTAGTATTCCAATGTGCTGATATAACAAGTACTGCTTCTGGTTGATATTTTTTATCCAGCTCTCCACCCAGTACATTAAGATATCGAATAAAATCATTCCCATGAGCAGGGAGTGTAATATCCATAGGGTTCCCGTGTGAGGTAAAAATTACCGGCATCCTTTTAGATACCGGTAATTGTTCAAATATTTTTCCCATTGACTTTTGTTTCATGGAACCACTATACGACTGTTGCAACTTCTTCAAACAATATTCGTGGACGTCGTGGATAGAGTTCTTTTGTTGTGTCATAATAGCCCAGGCTAATTGTCATGACTACAGACTCTTCTTCTTTGAGACTGAATTCTTTATGAATCCCATCAAAATCAATTCCGCTCATGGGATGGGAATCCACACCAAATTCTTTAGCTGCAGTCATGATGGACATTGATAATAGTCCGGCATTGCTTTCTGCAAATTTCAGTTTACGTTCATCACTTGAACCATATAAAAAGGCTGCAGCTTCTTTTGCTCCGACAACCATTTTATCATCACCACCAACACTTTGCAGCATTTCGTCCCATACTGGATTAGTATCCGCATACCCTTCTTTATTTCCGATAATAATAAGTGTTACAGGTGCTTCAAGTACTTTGTCCTGTTGATTTGATAAATTAAATAACTTTTTCTTACTTTCACCTGATTTGACAACAATAATTCTCCATGGCTGCAGATTGAATGCTGAAGGAGCGAGCAATGAAAGGTTGATAATATCTTTTATTGTCTGTTCGTTCAAAT
>Ga0164318_10006896_pt1 | contig 11014 bp, 9 predicted proteins | sample GuaBasSedimGuay9_FD_113734 | JGI IMG/M metagenome (GOLD analysis project Ga0164318, IMG submission 113734) | Subseafloor sediment microbial communities from Guaymas Basin, Gulf of California, Mexico - Guay9, Core 4571-4, 0-3 cm | ecosystem: Environmental > Aquatic > Marine > Hydrothermal vents >...
CCAGCAGATGGCGCATGTTGGAAACCATGACCAGAAAAGCCTGCTGCTATATAAAAGCCTTTATTACCTTCAACCTCTCCCATTATAGCATGACTATCAGGTGAAATCTCATATAATCCTGCCCAGCTCGTAGCAAATCGGCATGATGAAAATATTGGAACACGGTAAACACCATTCTCTGCTGCATAGGTCATACCTTCAAAATCGGTGGTAGTATTGAAACTTTCCTTTTCATCTTGTGGGCCTGCCATCAAAATCCCTTTGCCTTCTCTGCGAAAATACCATCCTCTTGCTAAATCTATTGTAAGAGGAATATCACCTTTTATCATATCAAAAGGCTCTGTTACAAAGATCTGCCTTCTAATAGGAGAGATTGGAATATTAATTTTTGCCATATTTGCTATATTTCTTGCGTATGGGCCTCCGCAGTTTATTACCAAAGGGGAATTAAAATATTCTTTTTTTGTTTTCACTTTCCAAAGATTATTCTTAAAATCAATCCCTATTACCTCTTCTTTTTGCATAATATCAACCTTTTTTAATCTTCTAATAGCTCTCATATAACCTTGGACTACTTCATGTGGACCAGCATAACCATCCTGTGCACAAAAGGTTCCCCCTTTTATATCATCTGTCTTTAAATAGGGCCAACGTTTCTTTATCTCCTTTTGAGTTAAAAGCTCAACGTCAATCCCAAACTTTCTTTGAAGAGCAATATTTTTCTCAAATATTGAAAGCTCAGATTCTTCTGTTGCCAAAAAAAGATATCCAACCTTTTTGAACTCTGGATCAACCCCAAATTCCTCCTTAAAATTATCAAATATTTTCCTGCTTAAAATAGAAAATCTAATATTAATGTCAGTTGAAAACTGTAACCTTATTCCACCAGCACATTTTCCAGTTGAACCTTCTCCAACAAAATCTTTTTCCAGCAAAAGAATATTATTTGCGCCTTTTTTTGATAAATTATAGGCTACAGACAACCCTATTATTCCGCCACCAATAATAATATAATCATAATTTCTCTTCACTTTTCTCCTCTGTTTTATACTAACTACTTATTTTAACATCTACTATGCAAATAATAAATTTGATCCTATAAATTATATTTTTGATATAATATCTTACTCATCTTATAAGTGTCAAATAAAAATAGTTGACAAATTTAGATTGTAGATGATATTTACTTCTAAAAATATGTAAGAAATGAGGTATTAGAGATGAAATTTCAAGGGAAAGCATGGAAATTTGGTTCTGATATAGATACTGATGTAATAATACCTGCACGTTATCTCACCAGTTCTGATCCTAATGAATTGGCAAAACATTTGATGGAGGACAAGGATCCAGATTTCGTTAAAAAAATAAAAAAAGGCGATATTATCGTAGCAGATAAAAATTTTGGCTGTGGATCTTCAAGAGAACATGCACCTATTGCTATAAAAACTGCTGGCATTTCTTGTGTTATAGCAAAAAGTTTTGCCCGCATATTTTATAGAAATAGTTTTAATATGGGGCTTCCTATTTTTGAATCTGCCCAAGCCTCTGAAAGGATAGAAAATGGTGATGAGATAGAGGTAGATGGTGATACTGGTATAATAATAAATATTACAAAAAAAGAAAAATATACTGCTCAACCTATTCCTCCTTTTATGCAACAATTGATAAAAGATGGTGGATTAATGAAACATATTGCAAAAAAAGAAGGTCTTTCTTAAAATTTGTTTCTAAATACTTCTAAAAATCATTAGTAATATTTTTTAATAAATCATTTTCCCTATAACTCAAATTTTTTTAAAAATAAAAAACTTTTGTCATATAGTACTGATTTATCCGCTTTATCTTGCTCTTATCTAAAATTCTCATATCACACTATTTTTATTGACAATATTCCTCTATTAATTTAATAATATTAATGAAGTTATTTTTTATACCAAATCTTTAAAACAGAAATTTCTTATAAATGTTTTTTTAATCTATATTTTTTACAAGGTTTAAGAGGCGCTATAAGTGACGAATTTATCTTCTTTTACAAATCGCACCTATAGAAGATTTATGAAAAGTGAGGATTTAATAACCTTTAATATAAAGGTTATGGAAAGTGATCTCATGATTCAAGCAGAGTCTGATTTAACTGAAATTGTAGAAAATAAATTAATAGATTTAAGGTATCAGCTTGAACGTTATATAGAGGCTCATCCTAAATTTAAAGAAGTTCTTGTCCCTATCCAAGTTGAAGAATTTGCACCAAAAATTATTCATAAAATGGTAAAATCTGCCTTAATAGCAGGTGTTGGTCCAATGGCTGCGATTGCAGGTGCAGTTGCTGAAGAGATAGGTGAATTTATCTCGCCATTCAGCACTCAATGGATTATAGAGAATGGTGGAGATATATTTATGAAAACAGCTAAAGAAAGGGTTTCCTTGATATATGCTGGGGATTCACCATTTAGCATGAAGTTAGGTATAAAAATTAAACCAGAAGAAAAACCAATAGGAATATGTACATCTTCAGCAACAGTTGGACATTCCAAAAGCTTTGGCAGAGCAGACGCAGTATCAGTATTATCCTCTTCTGCTGCTTTATCAGATGCTGTTGCTACTTCACTTGGGAATATGGTGAAAAAACCAAGTGATATCCCTAAGGTTCTTGAATTTGGAATAAAATTAGAAGGTATTAAAGGAATACTTATTATCATGGACGAAGAAATGGGTGCTATAGGAGAAATAGAATTAACAAGAATTTAAAATCAAAGGAGCAACAAATGTATTCAAAACGAATTGTTCTGCATTTCCCTAAAAGTAATTGGAACAAACCTATTGTATATAAACTGAGCAAAGACTTCGATCTTGTCTTCAATATATTAAAGGCAAGCATTTCTCACCGTGATGATGCATCTATGATGGTCCTGGAACTTACTGGACCTAAAGAGGAGTTTGATAAAGGAATTAAGTATTTAAACGAATGTGGTGTTAAGGTCGAACCTATTGCACGTAGTGTGCGAAGAATAGAAGAGATATGTATACATTGTGGAGCATGTACAGCTGTTTGTCCAACTGGCGCACTTTATATTGATAGGAAAACAATGGAAGTAATATTTGATACTGAAAAATGTGGTGGATGCGAACTTTGTGTCAAAGCATGTCCACCAAGAGCAATGGAGGTCAGCTTTTAATTTTGGAAAATAAAAGTGTTGCCACTTCTCCCCATATAGAAAAACTGATCTATTTGGATGAACTCACTAAAATTCCAAATCGTCGTTATTTTAATAAAAGATTTCCGTCTCTTTGGAAAGAGTGCGAAAAGAAGGGTCGCACTCTTTCTCTCTTGATGATCGATATAGATAAATTCAAACAGATAAATGATACATATGGGCATGAGACTGGGGATGAGGTATTGAAAAAAGCAACCCTAATAATGAAAAAAGTTTTAAGAGACTATGGTATCCTTATAAGATTTGCTGGTGATGAGTTTATAATAATACTCTTAGGAGGAAATGAATTATCAGCTAAAAATTTTGCTGACTTACTTGTAAGAAGAGTTAACAACTCTCCATTAGATATCCCTCAACTTCCAAAAGATTACAGAATATCATTAAGCGTGGGAGTAGCCTGTTTTCCATATCATACAAAAAAAGAAGAGGAACTGTTTGAAAAAGCAGATCAGGCGCTTTATCTTTCTAAAGATGCAGGAAGAAATAGAGCAACCATTTACAATCATGAGTTGGCTTTGAAACTTCTGGCACAGAAAAAAACTCTTAATATCCCTTGTGGAATCCTCTTACAAAGGGAGGATATAATAAATTCAATCATTAATATGTGTGAAAGAGACTCTGAGTTATTTGGTATACCTCATTTTCTTTTTGGCCCTCTTGGTATAGGCAAAACAAGTTTGCTTAAAACAATTGAATCTATGCCTCAAGTTAAAGAAAAATTTGAAATAATCAATATCCTTTGTTTTCCACATTTTTATCACCATCCTTTTAAGGTCATAGTTCAAATCCTTGAACAGCTAATAGGTCAGGACGCAAATTTTTTAAAAGAATTACCACAGGATAGATTAAGCAAATTAGCAGTCGTAATGCCAGGAATCAAAAAATTTTTTCAGGATAAAAGCTTTAAATCTTCTAAGATCAATAGAGATGAACTTGAATTAATATTAAAAGATACTATATCAATGATACTAAATAAAAAGGATGTTTTGGTCTCTTTAGATGAAATACAATGGTGCGATGAAGATTCAATAAAAATTATTGAGGAAAAACTTTGCGATGATTCTAATAGCTCCCTATTTTTTATTGGCACTTTAACCGGCCCTTTATCTGATCTATCACTTACTGAAAAAATGCCAATACTTATTGAAAAAAAGAAGTATAAAACCTGTGAACTAAAACCTCTTGACATGGATGGAACTGCCCAGATGTTATCCTTGATTTTTAAAGATATGGCATTTACTCATGATATAGTAGATGCTGTCTTTTCCAGATCAAATGGTAATCCTCTTTTTATTGAAGAGATGTTAAGGTTTATGCAACAAAAAGGGATTATCCTCTTTAAAAATGAGAAATGGACATTAAAAAAGGATTGGGAAGAGCTAACTCCTTTTGAACTAAATGATTTAGTACTTGAAAGAATCGAGAGTTTGGATTCTTCTATTATAGAGGTTCTATCTCATGCTTCTATAGTGGGGCAAAATTTTGCAATTGAAACCATTCATAAGTTAGAAGGAATTAATGAAGGAGAAGTTACTGAGTTTTTAGAAAAAGCAAAAAAAGCTGATCTGCTGATAGAAGAGAAGCAAGAGGGAAAAGAAAGTTATAGCTTTATAAATCCTGGGATATTAGAAGCTTTATCTCGCATAACGCCTAAAGAAGAAAAAAAGGCTCTTCACAAACGTATAGCAGAGATAGAACAAACAACAAAACAAGAGAATCTCTGGCAAAATCTTGGAATGATTCTTTATCACTATAAGATGGCAGAGCAATATAGCCAAATCCCTGCTTTTCTTGATAAACTATCAATAAGTTCAGATTCACCACTTCTTTCCAGGGATCTAAAAGAATTACTTGAAAAAGGCTTACCCAAAAAAGAATGGGGGAAAGAAGAAAAACTCTCAGATGAAGAGTTGAAAAAAGCTTTAGATGCGCTCAAATACATTAGGATCGCATTTCAGATTATTAAGCTTTATCCTCAAGAAAGTGAAATGGTTCAAAACTCTGCCCAAAAAGTATACTCTAAAATAAATACTATCCTCAATAAAAGTGATATGCTGACCTTTAGTTTAGCCCAGGATACAATTCTCGTAAACGGCATAAAACCAAGCCATAAAGATTATGAAAAAAGTAAAGGACCTGTAGTTAAAGAATTAATGACAAGATTAGGTTTTAAAGGGATATCCTTTAAAAAAGGGCTTTCATTTAATGAGCTTAAAAATTTCCTTTTGCTTTTAGCTAATAAACAGGAAGAGATTAAAGAACAGCATGAATGGGATGAAATATTAAGAGAAGAAGGTATCTCACATGTGATTTTAGACCACAGGGTGTATGTAGCTGTTGGGGAAAGGGATATTGAAAAGGCAGAAAAGGGTATAGTAATAGAGGATGCTACTGATCAGCAAACAACTCAAATATCTATTAAAGATATAGAAGTTCTAAAACAATTTATTAATCAGGGGGGTGAGATAACAGATAAAAATTTGCCAGAAGCTCTTTCAAAAGAAAAAATTGAAAAACTTATCTCACTTTTAGAAGAAATGGTTACAAATGTTAAAGCGGGGACTCCTACCCTACAAAATCTTCAAATAGTTGATGATAACAAAATATTAGATGAAGAAATTTTAGATCCACTACTAAAAGATCTTAATCTCTATTTAGAAGAACTTACATCTGAAAATAAAGAAAAAGCTTTAAGGGCTACTTATAACCTTATAAAAGCAGGTGATAAGGCAGTCGATGATATCATTAACTTTATCACCAAATCTGATGACTTTAGAGCAAGAAAAAGCGCTTTAATAGTGCTTATGAAGATAAATCCAGATAATCTTTTTAAGTTAGCTCAAGAGATGGAAAAACATCATGGAGTCGATGTGCCACGAAAAATCTTGTCGATTCTATATGATATTGATCATCCTGCTGTTAGAAAAATTTTTAATTTAGGGCTTTATCATCCTGATTCAAGGGTAAATCTTGAAGCAATAATTGCTTTGGAAAGGATTGACAAAAAATGGTGTCATGAGCTTCTTGTAGATTACTTAAAAAAGGGAATATCTAATCAATCTATAAGGGCTATAGCAACTGTTGGCAAAATGAAGATAAAAGAAGCTGTACCATATCTTATAAGATATTTACGCAAAAAAAAGAAGAAAAAAGAAGACCAAATTTTATTAGAAAGTGAGATATGTAAGGCTTTAGGTAGTATAGGAGATCCAGAGGCAGTTGGTCTTTTAATTAATGTTGCTTCACCATATCCTTTTTGGAAAGCCAAAAGGAAAAAAGATGAAAGGATAAGGATATCTGCTATATGGGCTTTAGGTGAAATAGGAGAAAAAAATAAAAAAGTAATAAACCTGTTAACCCGTATATCAAAGGAAAAAAATTTTAGATTAAGAGATGCTGCCCTCTCCGCTCTTAAGAAAATCTCATCTCGAAAATCTTAAACTTTAACCTTCTTAAATGAATCCTCAAGGAAAAAGAGTAAGTATCATAACTTTAGGTTGTAAGGTAAATCAAGCTGATTCTGATATGATGGCAAAAAAACTTGCTAATATAGGTGCATATATAGTAGAGCCTTTTGAACATGCTGATATCTACATTATTAATAGTTGCACAGTAACTTCTAAAGCAGATAGAGAAACACGTTACATTGTAAAGAAGATTTTAAAAAAGCAAAAGGATCCCTTTATTGTTATAACTGGCTGTTATGCACAACTTAGAGCATCAGAGCTATCAACTATCCCGGGCGTCAAAATAATAATTGGTAACTTGGAAAAACAAGATATAGATCAAATTATTCTTAATTATAATCAGGATAAATTTTTTATTAAGGTTTCTGAGATTGAAAAAGCATCTTCTTCTTTTGGTAATTTTGCTTCTTTTCCTTTTTTTAGGACAAGATATTTCTTAAAAATTCAAGAGGGCTGTGATTACAGATGCTCTTATTGCACAGTTCCTTTGGCAAGGGGTCCTTCAAGAAGCTTAAAGATAGAAGAAGTAATAAATAGAATAAAAAAATTAAGTAATGCAGGAGTTAAAGAGATAGTTCTCGTAGGGATCCATCTTGGACAATATGGAAAAGATCTTGATCCACCTTTAAATATTATTTCACTTCTAAAAGCAATAGAAAGTTTGTCAATTGACTCAAGAATAAGATTAAGCTCTATTGAACCTAATGAATTAGATGATGAATTGATCAATCTAATCGCTAACTCAAACAGAATATGCCATCATCTCCATATACCACTTCAAAGCGGAAGTAAAAAGATCTTAAAGCTTATGAAAAGAAGATATACCCCAACCTATTTTTTTGAAACTATTTCTCGTATTGTTCAAAATATCCCTGATATAGCTATTGGCTGTGATGTGATGGTAGGATTTCCAGATGAAACCGAAGAAGATTTTCAGCAAACAAAGGATCTGATAAGTTCTCTTCCTATTGCCTATTTACATGTCTTTCCTTATTCTGAAAGAAAGGATACCCCTGCTATCTTTTATCCTCATCCAGTAGCATCAAATATTAAAAAGCATAGAGCAAAGATTTTAAGAGAACTTGGACAAAAAAAGCGTTACCAATTTTATAAAAGGTTTATTGGAAAAAAGATGAGGATTTTAGTTGAAGCTAAGGTATATAACAAAAATAAAAAAATGAAGGGGCTAACAGGTAATTATATACCCGTTTTTATAGACAAAGATAAAGGGGTAGAAAACCAGTTTGTAGATGTGATCTTAAAAGATATTGTTAAAGGAAAGGTTTTAGGAGAAATTATTTAAAAAAAGGAGGAGGAAATGCAAAGATTAATAAAGATATTTTTTATCATTCTATTGTCTCTTATCTTTTTAATAGGGATAGCTATTGCAAAAGAGAGTGAAGAAAAAGAAGAGAAAGCAAAAAATGATTACCAGATTATGGAATCCCTTTTCTCATTTTTAAATAAAGAAGAAAAAGCTATCTTAATGGCCCAAAGAGGTATCAAAGAGATATATTATGAGAAAAAAGATATGGAAAAAGCTATTCCTATATTAAAAGAGGCATTAAAAAAGAACAAAAATCAAACTGTACGAAATGGCCTTCATTTTACTCTATCAGAGATATATAAAGATATTGGCCAACCAGAAAAAGCAATAGAAGAGCTAAAGGCAATAATTTCAGAAAATACTAAAAGGTTAGAAGAGTTATCAGAAAATAAAAAATAAAGATTATTATTTATTCCTCTAAAAAAGAGCTTTTTATTTTATTTATAATATTACTGGTGGAGACCCCCTTTACATAAGGGATTATAACCACCCTTCCCCCTCTTTTCTCTACAATATCTTTTCCAATTGTTGTTTCAACGCTCCAGTCTCCACCTTTTACAAGGATATCTGGCTTAAATGCCTTAATTATTTTATAAGGAGATAATTCATTAAAAAAAGTAACATAATCAACAAATTCAAGTCCAGCTAAGATCTCTGCTCTTTCCTCTTGAGGTGTAATAGGCCGACCTTCTCCTTTTAACAACCTAACTGAGTTATCTGAATTTATACCAACAATAAGAACATCACCAAGCTTTTTGGCTCTCTTTAGATATCTTATATGCCCAACATGAATGATATCAAAACATCCGTTTGTAAAAACAATTTTATCTCCACCTTTTTGTTTTTTTGAGATAATCTCAATTAATGGTTCCCATTTCTCAAAGATCTTTTTTTTCACCAATCTGCCTCAAAAAAGGTTTTGTATGCTCTATAGGTTTCAAATATATCCAGTTTGCTTGCTACTTCAAAAGGGGAATGCATTCCTAACAGAGCAACACCACAATCAATGATATCCATACCATAGTAAGAGAGAAATTTTGCAACTGTTCCTCCGCCTCCTTCATCTATCTTTCCTAATTCCCCTGTCTGCCATGTAACTCCATGTTTGTTAAAAAGTTTGCGGATCCATCCCATAAATTCTGCACTTGCTTCACTTGCACTATATTTGCCACCATTTCCAGTAAACTTTGTCACGCAAACACCATATCCCAAAAATGCAGCGTTCTGTTTTTCATGAACCTCTTGATAATTAGGATTTACCCCACCATTTACATCTGCTGATAATGCCCTGGATTGCATTAGAGTATCCATTATTATTGACTGAGGGTTTTCTTCCCCATCAATAGCCAAAATTTTTGATGTTATATATTCAATAAAACGAGATTTAGCCCCTGTATTTCCATCACTACCAATCTCTTCCTTATCAACAAATAATGCTACTGTCCATCTTTTAGGATCTTTTGAATCCATAATCGCCTTTAGATTGCTATAGCTGCATACTCTGTCATCTTGACCATAACCACCAACCATAGAACGATCAAACCCAACATCTTTAGCAGCACCAGCAGGGACTATTTCAATATCTGCGCTTAAAAAATCTTCTTCGATCAACCCATATCTTTCATTTAATATCTTCAAAATATTAAGTTTTACTCTCTCTTTTGCATTCTTATCAGATAAAGGAATGGAGCCCGCCATAAGAGTTAATTTTTCCCCCTCTATTGCCTCTTTAAGTTTTTTTTCATCCTGAATCTTATGAGAGAGATGAGGTAGCAAATCACATATGGTAAAGACTGGGTCTTCTGGCTTTTCCCCAATACTTAATTCTACTACCGAACCATCCTTTTTTATTATAACTCCATGTAAAGATAATGGCATGGCTGTCCAATGATATTTTTTTATACCCCCATAATAATGTGTCCTTAGCATACATAAGTCAACATCCTCATATAAAGGGTTTTGTTTTAGATCAAGCCTTGGCGCATCAATATGAGATACTACTATGGATAGACCTTCTTTTGCTCTTTTTTTACCTTTTCTAACTAACGCCATTATCTTTTTATGCTTAACAAAAAAGAAACGATCACCTTCTTTATAAAGCTCACCATCCTTAAAATTAGCTTTTTTTGATAGATCTAATATTTTATTAATGGTTTCTCGTTCTGTTTTCGCATCTGTGATAAACTTTTTATAATCTTCACAAAATTCAAAGGCTCTTTTTCTTAAACCTTCATCAAGATTATCCCATGCCATCTTTTTTTTGTACTTGATCTCTTTTTCAATAGTATCAGTTTTCATCTTATATCTCCTCTTTATATTTCTTATTTAAATAGTTTTTATTTAATAAAAAACAAATTATATAAAATCTAACAAAAATTCAAGATAGAAAGTGTGAGCTTTTCTCTTTTTATTATTTTAACTCTTATAATTAAAAAATTCGCCATTCGTTCTAAAAATTTTAAAACCTCATTAAAAAGTTTGAAAAAATTCGATATCTTCTCAACCTTATGAAAAAAATCTTTTAATTGACGTGGATATCAGTTAATAATAGAATATATTAAATAACACAAATAAATTTTAACGAAAGATATAAAAAAATGACTATAACTTTACAAAAAATTAGAGATAGAAAAAAAGCGAAAGCTTGACAAAGAGCTTGAAAGAACCTTATCTGTTAGTAGATTTTTAAGGCATGCATTAAAAACCGGGAAGGTAATATATGGAAGAAAACCTTAAAATTGAAAGTATCAGATGGTTAGCTCAAGCAGAAAAAGAGATAAAAGTTGCTATCCTTTTGATGATCAAAGTGAAGCTGAAAAAAACGATTGCAAAATGCGAAAAGATAATAAAACTTGTTAAAAAAAAGATAGAAAAATTTAAAATATGATTTTTTTAACCATAAGAGGGTGTGCTCCTATAATAAAAGGTATCAACACTTGACATCATTTAGATAGATTTGATAAGTTTTAAAAATTAAGGATTTTGAAGCAAAAGAAATGAATTTA
>Ga0164318_10006897_pt1 | contig 11013 bp, 10 predicted proteins | sample GuaBasSedimGuay9_FD_113734 | JGI IMG/M metagenome (GOLD analysis project Ga0164318, IMG submission 113734) | Subseafloor sediment microbial communities from Guaymas Basin, Gulf of California, Mexico - Guay9, Core 4571-4, 0-3 cm | ecosystem: Environmental > Aquatic > Marine > Hydrothermal vents...
ATCCTTCGGCAAACCAAAGAGGCATAGCAAACAGGCGTTGTTTTGAAAGTAACGACGAAAAAATATTGCCATAAAGTATATCATAGGTAACAGCATGAGTTAATTCATGATGCAAAACATGACGAAGATCTTCATAGGAACCTGTAAAAGGAATTACAATTCTACTTTTAAATACTTCAGTAAAACCACCGGTACCTTCGCCAATTAATGAACCAATAATATTAGTTTGTTGAAAATCATTGTGCGAATTATATACAAACACCGGAATACGTTTTTGAATTTTATAATTCAGCTCTTTGCTAACTTCAACATAGGAAGACTCCAAAACTGTTGCACTGAATTTAGCAGTTTCATAAGCATCTTCATAAAAGTGAATATCAAAATGACGAGTTTGAATAAAACTCCAATCAAAATTCTTATAACGAACTTTATTCTTACCAAAATAAGTATTCTGAGCATATAAAGAAGTTACAACAAAAGTGAGGAGAATAAGCAGAAGTAAAATCACCTTCCTCATTGTATATCACTACCCTTCAAAGGTTTAATAGTTATATTTAATATGGGGATAACCCCGGTTCTTACAAATTATTTAAAAAGTTTAATCAGCTTCTATTCTATTAATGTCGGCTCCCAGTGATTTGAGTTTATCTTCCAGTTTGTAATATCCACGGTCTATATGGTAAATTCGAAGAATTTCAGATTTTCCGACTGCCGCAAGGCAAGCAACTACAAGACCGGCACCGGCTCTTATATCCGGAGCCATAATTTCTGCACCAGTCAACTTTTCTACTCCCTGAATAACCGCTTTACCTTCAGCAACATTTATATTTGCACCTAACCGCCTCATTTCCATAGTATGAACAAATCTATCTATAAAAACAGTTTCAGTGATATAAGAAGTTCCCGAAGCAATAGTAGTTGCGGCTAATAAACAGGCTTGTAAATCAGTTGGAAATCCCGGATATGGAAAAGTTGCCGCATTTACTGGTTTCAATTTTTGGGGAGCCCTGATTGATATAGCTGATTTAGACTCGTTTATAGTACAGCCCATTTCCCTAAGTTTATGGCTGACCATAGTTAATGTATCGGGGTCAATTCCGGTCACTTCAACATCTCCACCTGTTATAGCAGCTGCAAATAGATATGTCCCTGCAATCAGGCGGTCACCAAAAACAGAATATTCAACAGGTTTTAATTTTTCAACCGGTTCAATAATTATAGTTGGCGTCCCGGCTCCCCTGATTTTTGCTCCAGCCAGATTAAGAAAATTAGCAACATCGATGATTTCTGGATCACATGCGGCATTTGTGATATAGGTTGGTTTTTTGGCTAATACTGCACCAAATATTACATTTTCAGTTCCAGTATGAGATGGTCTGTCAAAATAAATTGAACCTCCCACAAGTTGTTTCGCCCGGGCAATAACATATCCGGATTCTTCAATAATTTCTGCACCCATACTGGCAAATGCTTTTATATGATAATCAACTGGCCTTGCACCAATCGAACAACCACCCGGTAAAGAAACTCTTGCTTCACCCACTCTTGCTAAAAGCGGACCTAAAACCAAAAACGATGCCCGCATCTGTCGCATTAAATCATAAGGAGCTTTGTTTTCAGTTATATTCTGAGCGTTAACTGTTAGGGTTTCATTTTCCTGGTCGTAATCTACAACTGCACCCAGATATTTAAGCACTTTTATTACTGTCTCAATATCTCTCAAATGCGGCACATTATGGATAACTGATGTCCCATTATCTATTAGTAAAGTTGCAACAATTATTGGCAAGGCAGCATTTTTTGAACCATCAGCCCGGACAGAGCCTTCCAAACGATTATTACCATTTATGATATATTTATCCATTCTATCCTTCCAGTTTTTTGACAAATTAAATCTATAAAAGATTAATCTATTTCTTATTCAATATTGGTGAATTTTCTTGTAAAAGGAAAGTTAAAAGAACCGGAATGCGATAAATTGACTTATAAAATTTCAATAGCTTTTTCTTCTGACAGCATACTTTTACGGACTCGCTCAAAAAAATCAATTGCTTCATTGTTACAATAGTCTGGAATTGTCCAAGGTAGCCGGCGAAAAGTATTTCTGGAGTAAATCAGCTGAATTTCTGCATAAACACCATCGTTGAAATAGACATTACAATTGCTTTCCCGATGCGTCGCTATAACCAAATTATCAGGAGTTAGAATGCAGGGATCAATATTGACCGTGCGAAACAGGAAATCACCAATCTGGTCGGCAAAATTTGGTTCAATTTTATTGCAGATATTTTTTAACGAAGCGAGAGAATTTCGATTGACAGTTTTTTCAAAAGAGATAAAACGCCTGATAAGATTTTCTCCCATCTCTTCCCGATACTGTTTTGCTTCGGAAGTTTCAATCTCCATCGTCTCAAATTCTACCCTGCCAAATTTATTTTCCAGTACTTTGACCGCATCTACCAATCCATCCATTGATGAATATATAATTGAACAAATCAATTTTCCGGGTGCGGGTATCTGTTTTCTTGCCATACAATATGTATAGTATTGAAAGAAAAAAAATCAACAAAAACGTCATTCAACAATGACAAAATAATATTATAACCACAGTTTTCTATCAAGCGTACGGTATTGTATAGCTTCTGCAATATGACCTAACTGGATTTCTTCTGATTCTGCCAAATCAGCAATCGTTCGCGATACTTTTAAAATTCTATCATAAGCCCGGGCAGAAAGTCCTTGTTTTGAAATTGCCATTGACAACAGGGATTGTGATTTATCATCTATTTTGCAGTACTTTCTGGTATCTTTTGATTCCATATGAGCATTACAAAATAGACTTGATTCATCTGAGAATCTTTCTGACTGTTTATCTCTGGCAAAATTCACTCTTTGGCGGATTATTTCAGATTTTTCCCCGCAAGTTTCCGAGGATAGATCTTTAAACTTCACCGATGGGACCGTAATGTGAATATCAATCCTATCCATCAACGGTCCTGAAATTCGCGACATATATCTTTGAATTTCGCTGGTTGAACAATTGCAGTCATGTTTAGGGTCACCATAATACCCACAAGGACAAGGATTCATAGCGGCAATTAACATAAAATTTGCAGGATAAGTAAGAGTAGTCAAGGCTCTGGAAATAGTAACCTGATAATCTTCCATAGGCTGACGAAGCATCTCCAATATATCCTTTTTAAATTCCGGAAGTTCATCCAAAAAAAGTACTCCGTGATGTGCCACAGAGACTTCTCCCGGCTTTGGGATAGCCCCACCTCCAACTAATCCGGCATACGAAATAGTATGGTGTGGCGACTGAAATGGCCGAGTAGCAATTAAAGCTGAACCCGACGGAAGACGCCCGGCAACAGAATGTATTTTGGTTGTTTCCAATGCTTCGTTTATTGTCATATCCGGAAGAATTGTCGGCATTCGCCTGGCTAACATTGTTTTCCCTGACCCGGGAGGTCCCACCATTATGATATTATGCCCACCGGCGGCGGCAACTTCTAAGGCTCGCTTTGATGATTCCTGCCCCTTAACATCAGAAAAATCGGTTAGATATTGATGAGCTCTTTTAAATACAATGTCTAAATCAACTTCATACGGCTTTATAGTTTTTTCATCTTCCAGAAAATGAATTGTCTCTTGTAAAGAATTAACAGGAAATACCGGTAGTGAATTAGCAATAGCCGCTTCTTTTGCATTATGTTTGGGAACTATTATTCCTTTAATATCATTACTATTTTTGAAATTCATCGTCATCGGTAAAACGCCAGGCACCGGGCGGATATTTCCATCAAGAGATAATTCACCCAGAATTATATAATCATCGCATCGCTCTCTTAAAATTTGACCTGTAGCAGATAAAATACCTACTGCAATAGGCAAATCAAATGCTGAACCTTCCTTTTTTATATCAGCGGGGGCAAGATTAATTGTTACTCTTTTAGCTGGAAACATAAAATCGGAATTTTTAATAGCCGCTGTTACTCTTTCTTTGGACTCCCTAACGGCACCCTCCGGTAATCCTACTGTAACAAATGCGGGAAGTTGTTGCTGAATATCTGCCTCAACTTCGACTTGATAGGCATCAACTCCTAATGTGGCAGATGACATAACTTTAGAAAGCATCAATAAAACTCCTTTCCCGTAAGGAATATTTATCACCACCGGTTCTAACCCTATTAACCCCCTCAAAAAACCTCCATCTCAGACAATAGAACCGATGGTTTTAAATTAATCCTGTAGTTACAGGGTAATATTTTGTTTTTACAATTATGCTATAGAGGACTGACAGTGGACGTCAGTATTTTTTATAATAAAAAAAGCGATGTTTAGATAAAACACCGCTTTTGAAAAATTTCTAATAAAGTTTATTCTTCTTCAAAATCTGCTATACGGTATAATTTTATTTCTTTATAGAAATCATTATCAGTATCAAATTGATTTAAAGTTAAGGTGTCGGCATTACTGGATTTAATTAGTGTAAATCTTCCCTTTGGAGTTGTGGTTTTATCACAGGTGTTACAACCATACATTTCAATAGGGAGAGCATGAAGTTCACTGAAAACAACAGCATCTTCAATTACATATTTACCATCCACACGACAGATACAGTAACTTTCATCAAAATCCTTAGTTGTATCAACTTTCATAATATAAGCTTCATCTGTGAAGTTCCATATAATATTCTGCTTTCTTACCTCAGCATTGGCATCACCCCAATTTGATGTAACAGAATAAGTACCTTCAAATTCACCTCTAATATCAGACTCAGATTTTAATATAATGTCACTTGAACAACTTATTAAAAGCACAAAAAATATGACAACCATCAACGCAAGCAGCAACAATTTTTTCATAACCAAAAACTCCTTTATTTCAAGTCCGACAATATAATTACACAATCTTATTTGCACAACCCAAAAATGATTATTTTACATATAAATAACGAACTAAAAACTAAAAATATAAAAAAAATTCCCTCAATTAGCACGATTGAATTTCATATCCAAAAAACAAAAAAATAAAACGAGGCAAGTTTAATTCTGGCTCATATTGACCTTAAGGCACAGTGTAACAACAACATGCGAGCCATAAAACAACTCCGAAAATAAGTAAATAAAGACTAACAACTTCCGTTACTCGTGTAAAGTGATTGACATATTAGGGAAAAAGATTATATAAAAATATAGAAGCTTGTTTTAAATTTATTTGGAATTCCCCCTCTATTTCTAAATGATTTGAGCAGGCTTCTTTTTTATCTATTTAATTTCCCCGATATTGTTTTAAAACCGGCTTCACGCCAAGCGATAATTCCGCCAGACACATTATAAACATTGATATAGCCTTGTGATATTAAATATTCGGTAGCAATACCGCTTCTTCGTCCAATTCGGCAGAAAAAATAAATTTCAGAAGATTTATCAATTGGAATTCTATCCATATTATACTTCAGGCAATCGTAAGAAATCAAATCATCTGCAAATGGCAGATGACCTTCTATAAATTCAGGCTCGGTACGAACATCAATTACTAATATTTTGCGTTCAGATTTAACAATATCTTTTAATTCATAAACAGAAACCGATGGAACATTAGACTGTATAGTACGCCCTGAGATAATTTTACTAAAGATGTCAAATAAGCGAGTAAGAAATCTCATCTAAATAATAATTGTTCTTAATCAATCCGTGTTTGGTATGGCTTTAAATGAATAAATTTTCCATTTACCATTAACTTTATGAAGTCCAAATTTGGACAAATAACCTTTTGAATTATCATTATCGATGAACGAGACTTCCACCGTAGCTGTTTCACCAAAATTTTCAACATTACCAATAATTCTCTGGTAAGAAAACCATCTTCTTTTAGTTAGCCCACCTTCTGTAAGGTCTTCGAGAATTTGTTGAGGTGAATCAAATACTCGCGGTTCGTCATCACTATGAAAAGCATAATCTTCTGAAATGTTTTTCATAAGTTCCGGCAGGTCAAGATAAGCAACCAAGGCGGCCTTATCATCTTTTTCCATAGCACCAAACATACTTATGACGGTTTTTTTAGGGTCCCCCTGTTTATCAATTCCGCACGATGAAAAAACAAAAGAAAAAATTAATAATAACAGAAGAAAATAAAATGACATGGATTTTTTTATCATTACATACTTCCTGTTAATGTAATACGATGACTGTCACCCAGATCAGCACTGGGTGAAAATGAATATGAAATCTGTTTTTCATTATTAAAATTAAATCCAAGACCAAATGATAATCCGGCAAAACCGGCATCAGAACCTTCGATTTTAAAATTATTTCCAAAACTGTTCCATCCCATTCTGAGATAGATAGGCTCCAATTCAATATACTCAGCTCCAATAGCAAGATCCATACTGTTATCTTTTGGAATAATCAAATCAGTTGCCAAAAGCAAAGGCAAACCGCGTGGCTTAATTGAAATGCCGCCTCTAACCGTTAGGGGCAAACTATATTTTTCCGAAACAAAACCACTTAATTGAGTACCTATATTCTGAATAGCTAATCCGGCTGTAAATCTTTCTCTATCACCGGTATATTTAAAACCTATATCAAATGCAATACCATGAGATGAAAAATCCTGAATTTTTTCATATATAGCCTTGAAAGTTAAGCCCACCGAATAATAATAATTTAATTTATATGATCCGCTAACAGCCATCAAATAGTCAGAGCCGGAAAAATCCCCAGTCACTTCACCCAGTTGATTAGTTTCGATAAATTCGCCATAATTCAGATAAGAAATATACCCCCCAATATTCAGCTCATTATTTATTGGTTTAATAAAACCGATAAAACCTGATTGTATATCCACAAAATAATTATGATAACCCAAAATATATTGATTATTTTCATCAAAAGTTGAAATACCGGCTGGATTATAATAGAGAGCAGATTCATCATTAGCCAATCCGGTAAAAGCTCCACCCATTGCAACGGCACGAGCCCCAATGTTAATTTTTAGAAATGGGAAAGCAGAAGTTCCAGCATCATCATTAATATCGTTAGGGTCAAGAGCAAAGCTACTTGAACTCATTAAAATTAAAACAAGAACAATTAAAACTGTAATATTATATTTTTTCATAAATTCCTTCATTATTTTAAATTCTTTCAATGCAAGATACATAAAGTTTGCGAGCTAAAAACAAAAAATTACCAACTTTTTGTGGTTTTATTAATAATAGTTTCAACTAAAAGAGCAATAACTTTATCCTGTCCGTTTTCTTCGGTCTCAGTTTCAACATTATAGATGCCGATATGATTGACTCTTTCTTTCCAAATTTCAATATCATCTATATTATTCTTTAAACTTATCTCAAAATCCATCTCTACTTTGTATTCTTGAACTTCATCATTTTCATCATAAGTATGTGCCTTTCTCTCATATCTTAGAAGATTGCCTATAAGCAAAACTTCAGCATCGGCTTCAGGAAGAACCTTAAATGAACCATCAGAAATAAAAGCATCAATAATATTATCGGTCACCAAATCAGAAAGGCCATATTCAGCAGTTTGATTATCAAACCTCGAAACAGCAATTGAATTAATAGTGGATTTACCACGCGGATTAAAAGTATAAACCCCACAGCTAATAAAGCACAAAAAAAAGATTATTATAATACTTATTTTACTGAATTTATTAATCATTATTCTTTTAACCAACAAAACAAAAAGACGTTCCCAATATTAGGAATTATATGCTTCTTCCCCGTTCTTAAATACTGTTTTCACCAGATTTACCGCATAATGATAAGGGATTTCCCTATAATCATTTATATCCCAGATTACAATATCAGCCGGAAGATTTTCAATTAGCTGTCCAATCTTGCCGTGACGATTAATAGCATAAGCGGCATTAACAGTAACAGCCGAGATAGCTTCGGCGGCAGTCATTTTCAGTTGGAGCGAAGCAAGTGAAATAACAAAAGGCAAAGATTCAGTATAACTTGAACCGGGGTTGCAATCTGTTGAAAGAGCTACAATAACTCCCTCATCAATCATTTTACGAGCCGGAGCATATTTGTTAGAGCCAAGCGAGAAAGTTGTTCCGGGCAAAAGCACCGCCGCTGTTTTAGATTTTGCTATCGCTTTGATGTCTTCATCCGAAATATAAATCAGATGATCCGCTGAAATAGCCTCCATTTCGGCGGCAAGTTCCGCACCCCCGATTGTAGCGGCAAGTTCATCAGCGTGAAATTTAAGTTTTAATCCTGCTTCTTTTGCGGCTTTTTGAATTTTGCGAGATTCATCAATATTAAAAACACCTTCTTCAGTAAAGATATCAGAAAATTCAGCAAGGTTGTTTTTTATGACTTTTGGAATCATTTCATTAACAATAATATCAATATACTCTTCACGTTTTTCTCTGTACTCATCAGGAATCTCATGTGCTCCTAAAAATGTAGGCACCAAATCAATTGGGTGCACCTGATTTAATTCCTTAATAACTTCCAATTGTTTGATTTCTGACTCTGTAGAAAGTCCGTAACCGGATTTAGCTTCAATAGTAGTTATACCGTAAGAAAGTAACCGATTCAATCTTTGGGTTGTTTTTTCAAGCAATATTTCTTTGTCTGTTTTCCTTAAATCTCTAACTGATGACCTGATTCCTCCGCCGGCTCGGGCAATTTCCATATAGGTTTTGCCCTGATTGCGCATCTCAAATTCATCTTCACGCGTCTTAGAAAATACCGGATGGGTATGAGGGTCTATCAATCCGGGTGTAACCACGCCTCCCTTGGCATCGATAACAACGCAACTCTCAGAAAGAGTAACCTGTTCTTCGATTTCATCAGATTTGCCAACAGCCAGAATTTTATCATCGGCAACGGCAACCCCCCCATGTTCAATCAGCCCCAGTTCTTTCATCTGTTGACCAATTCGAGGAGATGGACCAGCCATAGTTATGAGCTGTCCGATATTTTTTATTACAAGTGATGCTTTTTTTTCAATATTCATTTCTTGAAAATTATTTCATCATTGGGATTTTAATTTTATTCTTTTTGGCAAAGGCTTTAGCATCTTTGTAACCAGCATCAACATGACGCATAACACCGGATCCGGGGTCATTTGTCAATACACGATTTAGTCTGATTCCCATCTCATCGGTACCGTCAGCAACAATAACCATTCCGGCATGAATAGAATTTCCAATACCTACTCCACCTCCATGATGGATTGAAACCCAACTGGCACCCGAAACGGCATTAAGCATACCGTTCATTAACGGCCAATCGGCAATAGCGTCAGAGCCATCAAGCATCCCTTCGGTTTCTCTATTCGGTGATGCAACCGAGCCGCAATCAAGATGGTCACGACCGATAACAATAGGAGCGGAGATTTTACCTTTTTTGATATAATTATTTATGATATCTCCAAATTTAGCTCTTTCACCATATCCAAGCCAACAGATTCTTGCTGGTAGCCCCTGGAATGGAATTCGTTCAGCAGCCATTTTCATCCAACGCATAAGTAGTTTATTATATGAAAATTCTTTTTTGATAATTTCATCAGTAACATGAATATCTTTTGGGTCACCTGACAAAGCCACCCAACGAAATGGACCTTTACCTTCGCAAAACAAAGGACGGACATATTCCGGAACAAATCCGGGATAATCAAAAGCGTTTTTCAAACCGCCTGTTTTTGCCTGACCGCGAAGGTTATTACCATAGTCAAACACAACTGACCCTGCTTTTTGGAATTTAAGCATAGCATCGCAATGTTTTACCATCGATTCATAAGATTTTTCGATATAATCTCGCGGATTTTTTTTCCGAAGTCGTTTAGCTTCAATTATGGTCAATCCTTCAGGGACATAGCCTTGAAGTTCATCGTGTGCTGATGTTTGGTCGGTGACTACATCTGGAATTATTCCCCGCCTGAAAATTTCCGGAAATATATCAGCACAATTGCCAACCAATCCAACAGAAATTGGCTCACCTGATTTTGTGTGATCTTTGATAAGTTTAAGAGCTTTGTCCAAAGTTTTGACTTTTACATCAACAAATCCCTGTTTGAGTCTTCGTGATATATTGTTTTCATCCACTTCAACTACAAGAATTGATGCTCCTGACATTGTTCCAGCCATAGGTTGGGCACCACCCATACCGCCCATACCACCGGTAAGAATCCATTTGCCGGTCATTTCTCCTTTAAAATGTTTATCAGCCAAAGCGGCAAAAGTCTCAAAAGTACCTTGAATAATCCCTTGAGTACCAATATAAATCCAGCTCCCGGCGGTCATCTGTCCATACATGATAAGCCCGAGTTTATCTAACTGTCTGAATTTATCCCAGGTTGCCCAAGCCGGAACCAGATGAGAGTTGGCAATCAAAACCCGTGGAGAATATTCATGGGTTTGAAATATGCCGACCGGTTTTCCTGATTGCACCAACAAGGTTTCATCGTTACCCAATTTTTTGAGTGATTTGACAATAGCATCATATGCTTCCCAGTTGCGAGCCGCTTTACCGGTACCGCCATAGACAATCAGCTCTTTTGGGTTCTCGGCAACTTCAGCATCGAGATTATTATTTAACATTCTTAGGGCGGCTTCCTGATGCCAGCCCTTACAGGACAATTTTGTGCCGTGAGCAGCTTTAACAGTTTTAGGCTTCATTTACAAACTCCTTATTATAATCACCGAATATATACTACAAAATTGCTTAAGTCAATCAGTGAGTTTTGAGGTAATTTTTGTAATTTATTTTTTTTGATAAGTTTTGGTTAGATCGCCAACCTGCAAAATTCAGATATTATGACAATAGGAGTGGGAATAACAAATATAATATTCGGGTACCCCACCGCTTGCGGCTTGTTGATAAACCCTCATTTCAGTTGTGTCGGGTCATGATTCACCGAAGGTGGATTGTGACCCGACACTTAAGTAGTTGTAATTAAAGAGCGGCAGGTCACAAAAATCTGTTTACACAGATTTTCAGGACCCACCGCAACATCTGTGAGACTTTTTCAA
>Ga0164318_10006898_pt1 | contig 11013 bp, 7 predicted proteins | sample GuaBasSedimGuay9_FD_113734 | JGI IMG/M metagenome (GOLD analysis project Ga0164318, IMG submission 113734) | Subseafloor sediment microbial communities from Guaymas Basin, Gulf of California, Mexico - Guay9, Core 4571-4, 0-3 cm | ecosystem: Environmental > Aquatic > Marine > Hydrothermal vents >...
CAAGCACTCCCAGAAAGAGAGCTTGCTTGGAGTCGAAGTATCGATAAACTGTTCCCTTGCCAATACCCGCAACTGCGATAATATCATCAATGCTGGCAGCATAGAATCCCTTTTTAGAAAAAACTTCGAGCGCCGCCTGAAGAATGAGCTCTTTCCTGGCATCCGCTGTTTTTGTTTGGACTGGTTTTCTGTCTGTAGTTTCCATTTAGCTATTTCTCCTCTTTAAATGTTCTGACTGACTGGTCAGTCAGAACAAAATATAATAAAAATTTTGCCCTCTGTCAATAGTTATTTTCGATTTGGTAGGTTCTAAGTTGGTTTCGCCTAACGTGGTGAAACTAATCACAAGAATCACTTCCAGGCCCTCATTGTCGAGCGGAGCGAGTCACCGGGCGCTTTGAGAGGCGATCAGTGATTTTTGTATGGTACCAGATAATTTTCGAGTACTTTGCGACTTTCTTGGTTGGGGAGAGTTTTGTGGACTTTGGGGGTCAAAATTTCTCGCCTGAGATTTAAATAGGACTGATGCTATCGATTTGGCTCATTCTGTGGTCTTTGAGCATTGTGATTCCACCAGCAATAACTGAAATGTAGTAGGCAAAAAATCTCCACATCAATACAGCTACACCCAGTAGATATTTGGGGGCATACATGCCAAAAAATCCCAAATAGCTAAATTCGTTAATTCCACTACCCCCGGGAGTAGGGGCCAGGTAGAGAAAGGCTTTGAGTAAAAATTGAATTCCAAAGGCTTTGATTAATTGGAGATGTATCCCAAAACCTGCCAATATTAGGATTGCAATGCTGAATTCCATTAGTAGAAAAAGAACACACCAGAATGTTGCCAGGGTAAGTGACCATTTACCTTTTCGCCAATAAGCGGTGAGAGCAGTGTGCAGTTCATCAACTTCATTATTAAGCCAATGTTCAACTTTTTCAAGATTTTTAAATTTTAGCCAACCAATTTTGCGGATGAGGTTCGTTATTCCAGAGAGCGCTTTTTTTATCCAATTCGGAAAAACAACAGCAATAGTAAAAGCAGCCAAGGAGATAACCAATGGAGTAGAAGCCAATCGGATAAGTTTGACAAAAACGGGCTTAGTTCCATTTTGGAATCCCAATGCCCAAAACAGTGGTACCAGAAGTACAAATATGAGTATGGGTAATATGGCTCGGATAGAAGTAATGGCAACACTTTCCCCTGTAGAGACTTTTTCTTTATGTAAAAGATAAACCTGAAAAGCTGTTGAGCCCAATACAACAGGAAGTATGACTGCTACGAAGGTGCACTGGAGTCTCATCTTTGTTGCTTTCCAAAGTCCTATTTTCAATGAGGAATTTCCATTTATCAAAGATCGCAAACTTAGCCCATCAAAAAACCAACGTAGTATTACGCTGATCACCATTATTAACAAGTAATTAAGAGAAAACTGATTGAGTCGCGTCCAGGTTTCTTTGGTGATGGTAATTCCAATAATTATTCCTAAAGCAATAAGGCTGATGAGAATAAAAAGTCCCCAGTATCTGTGCAGTTTATTCATTTTTGTCTTCATCCTTTCTGGAAGATATCGTAGGGGTTCAGAGCCTGAAACAATTAGCCTGCCGAACTGGGGCAGATATTGGAATAGGCGCAGTATTTACAGGCCATGTAGTTTGGTTTGGCAGTATAGTTCCGCTGGCGAATTCCAGTGGCAGCCAGGTGAATTTGTTCGATTGCTTTTTCCAGGTCTTTTTGATTTACTCGATAGGTGCCCACCAGTCCTGTTTCCAGGAAATGCAATTCTACATAAGATGGCAACAAGCCGAATTGGTGTTGGTAGGCCATGGCGTAAATAATTAACTGTAAGCTTTCTTTGGCACGGCGGTCTGCAGTTTTCTGATCGCGAATCTCCGAGGATTTGAAATCGACGATGACAATGTCATTGTCGCGCTGGTCTACACGATCCCAACGGCCAATAATACGATTTTTTCCAATGAAAAAACTAAATTCTTTCTCTACATACAGGGGCATGATTCCGTTGGCTTCCTCATTGGCGAAGAATCTTGCCAGGGCCTCTTTGCCGGCCCGAAGGCGCATTTCCTCATGTTCTCGGGATAAAAAACCCTCGCTCATCCAGGAATTCTCGAATACCTGGTAGAGATCATCCAGTGTTACCGGATATCCTCTGGTTTTACGGCGGTAGTATTCCCCGATTGCATCGTGCAGTGCTTTGCCGTAGATCACTGTATGATGGGGTAAAATAGGTACTCGCAGGATGTGTACATACTTGTATTTCAAAGGACAGGTCAAATAGTCATCGATTTTGAAGAAGCTAAGGGAGATGATTTCATCGTCCGGAATGGGGGCAAGACTATCTTGTAACCCTTCTGGTGGGGGGGCGTGTTGTTCAATAGTCTCTAAAGCTGAGGTATGGGTATACTCGGTGTCGGCACGGGGTTTATCCAAAGCTTCCAGTACAAATTGGCTAATCTTGCGCGAGCGAGCTGTGCCGTAATCCCGAGCGCTGGTGAGATAGAGCTCGTTTTGTGCTCGGGTCATTCCTACGTAAAACAGACGCCGCTCTTCTTGCAGATGAAAATCGCCGGAGGGAAGAATGTCCTTAATCAGAGCTTCGGGGAGTTCTAACGGTTCTTTCCTACGACTGTGAGGGAATTTGTTTTGTACCAATCCCACCAGGAAGACGATGGGGAATTCTAGGCCCTTAGCTTTGTGTACGGTAAGTACCTGGACTGCATCAACATCGGGGTCGGCCTCGGCACTGGCGGGGTCGTCACCAGCTTCAATGAGCAAATCCAAATATTCAACAAAGTGCTGCACGCGGTCGTGTTGAGCCACTTCCCCAAAGTTACGAACAATATTAAAGAAACGTGCAATATTTTTGATCTTCAGTTCGGCATGTGTTCCGACCAAACGTTTGAGATAGCCACTTCTGGTCAAGAATTCATACAGTACCACACCAGTCGGATTTTCCCGGCTGAGCCCAAGGTAGTGCTGAATGTCGTCCACAATTTTTTTGATGGTCGCTTTACTTTCACCTGAAAGTTCAGATAACTCCGGTATTTCGTCAAGATGCTCAAACACATCGTACAGCGTTAGATTCTTGCGTTGTGCCAGGTTCATGCAACGTACCAGTTCGGCCATTGTTAGATGATAAATTTCGGAACTAGCCAGATGGTAGAGATGGGTAGATTCGGCAAAATTAGATAGAGAGCGCAAAAAAGATATTAGCAAAAGTACTTCTGGTTGGTGGTACAGGCCGCGATTGCCCGAAAAAGACCATGGAATACTTCTCATGTTCAGAGAGCGCAAAAATGGATCAGCGTCATTATTAGTACGTACCAAAATGGCAAAATCGCGATAGCAATACTTACCGTTTTTTACCTTTTTCTCAATTGTCTCGGCTACGCTATCAGCCTCGGTAGTATGTTGATCAAAATGGAGATGATGTACTGTGGGGTTTTCGCCTGTTGAGCTATCCCGCATGGCTATCAGTCGTTTGTCAATCTGATTTTTGACTTCCAGCCGGTCTGGATTATTGTGAAGAATCAGCTGATAGGCAGTATCGAGAATTTCTTGAGTGGAGCGGTAATTTTTCACCAACACGATTTGTTTGGCATCAGGGTAAGTGTCCATGAAATGGAGAATATTACTAATGGCGGCACCACGAAATTTGTAGATTGATTGATCATCGTCCCCTACCACGGTAATATTGTGATGAGCAGCGGCCAAAAGCTTTAGAAGTTGAAATTGAGCGTAGTTAGTATCCTGAAATTCATCAACGAGAATGTATTTAAATTGATCTTGTACTTTTTTGAGCACAGTGGGACGTTGGCGAAACAGTCGCAATACTAATGCAACCTGATCACCAAAATCAATTTTCCCTTCTTTGGCCATCATTTGTTGGTAAAGTTGGAAAGTTCTGGCGATTTCCTCTTGTTTTTGAGCTTCTTCCTGTAGCTCTTCGTTATCAGGATGTAATTGCGCCTGGCTTTTTAAGTTTTCAGCATATTGGAGATACTCTTCAGGACTGATGTCCTCGTCTTTGGCTCGGCTGAACAAGGTAAGCATCGCCTGGATGAATTTGGTGGGATCGCCCAGGGGACGATAAAAGTGGAGTGGAAAATCGAACAGATGCTCTCGGAAAAAAATAACTTGTTCGGCAGGAGAGAGAACCTTGATGTCTGGAGTAAGCCCCAGTTCCAGAGCGTATTCGCGCAACAGATGATCGCCAAAAGCGTGGAAAGTACTAATCCGAACATTGGCATAGCCATAGGGTACCAGCATATCCACGCGCTCTATCATCTCTTCAGCAGCTTTGTCGGTGAAGGTAAGAGCCAGAATTTCCTCTGGCTTCGCTTTCTTGCTGGCAATAAGGTAAGCAATCCGTTGAGTAATAACTCTGGTTTTGCCTGTACCCGCCCCAGCCACTATGAGCAAAGGCCCTTCTCCATGCGTTACCGCAGCAAGTTGCTCTTCGTTTAAATCTTTAAGAATACGATCAATTGAGGTTTCCAAATAACTCTCCTTCATAGTCTATTTAAACTTTTTTGACAGGAGGAATAATATTCAAGAGACCTGAATAGTTACTAAATAGATCTTAGGAATATTAATGGAGGGTCACCGTCGCAATAGCAGGTAAATCCCTAGGGCAACCAACAGGATTGGCAGTAATGGGCCAAGGAAAAGAAGGGGACTTAGCACAACCGTCAGAATTCCAGTTATTACACCAATAGGGACAAGGACTAAGAATATTATAGTTAATATTAACGCTGCGAAGATTTGTAAAGGGAGAGCGAGGATAAATATACCAGTTTTAAACAATAGGGCTAACAACTTGATCGATAGTAAAAACGCTAACCCAATGACTAATAAAGTTAACACTTCCATTTTATAAACTCCTTAAGGTTGTCATCATTTTACGGCATCACTAAACAGTTAGTTTCACATTGATGTGAAAAATGTAGTAAAAATTCTTTTTCAAGTCAAGGAGAAAAATGCTACTTAGCCTAATTTCAAATTTTTGTGAGGCCTTTACTTAAGGAATACCTTTCTTTTTCCGATAATTAAATAAACTGTAGTTCGATTTCCAAATTTAACCGGCCACGTTTTCTTGTTAGAGTATTTTCCAAGCAGTGGTCCAATAGATTGCGAAAAAAATCAGCAGATTAGCCGGTATTAGGGCTTGGGTTCACTATTTTACTGTTTCACATGCTGAACGAGTTCACCCTGAGTTCCGTCTGCCGAAAAACTTAAGGTGGAGTTTAGAATGTTTATGGATATTCAACAGCACGATCAATTCCTTCATATTCGATTCAGCCAACAGTACAGCCTCCACTATGGCAACAGTGAGGAGTTCAAAACGCAAGTGTTAGAGAATTACAAACACGGGCAAACAGTGATCTTGGATTTTCAAAAACTTGATTTCATCGATAGTGCTGGACTGACTGCTTTGATTTCTATCCGAAAAAAAATTCTTGCCACACAAGGCAGTTTAAAAATTGTCAACATAGGAGAACGAATTCAAAAATTGATTCAGATTACTCGCTTGCATCGAGTCTTCGAAATCTATGATTCATTAGAAGAAGCGATCGAATCTTCGAAGAAAAAAGCAGATCAATCGAACCAATCTTATTCCTATGATGTTAAGTTGCAGGTGGAACATACCGAATCGTATTCATTAATAAAGATTGAACAACCAGATTCTCTAATTGCTGCAAATTGTCAACAATTCAGGGATAAAATTAAAACATACCTTCAGAAGTCGGATATCATTATTTTGAATTTTGATAATCTGTGCAATATTGATAGCGAAGGGATTGCTACCCTGATTCATCTTAACCGATATGTACGTGAACACGATAAAAAAATCTTTTTGGTGTACAACAATCAGGTGTTAACTCGATTGTTTAAATTGCATTTTCTGGATGATTTGTTTCCGCAATTTCAAACAGACGAAGAGGCAATTAATGCAGCTGAATCAGTTGCATTGCGACAACAAGTTTCTCCAGAGCAGACTTTGATAGTTCCTGAATCGGAAACCGTCTCCGATTCTGAATCGGAATTTAGCGATATTCATTTTCTATCTTCCTGGAAAAAAATGAGGAAACCATGTTGACTAAATATCTCAAAGATGTAATTTTCAGTATGGCGACGTTCTTCTTGCTGGTAATTAGCGTTAATATCATGCTCTTTCCTGACACGCCTGGATTTTTGGGGCTTAATCCCCATCCTTACCTGATTGTTGTTTTGCTAATGTCAGGCAGATTTGGTTTAAAAGAGGGTTTGTTAGCCGCACTTCTGGCCTCGATTATTCTTTCGGTCTATGTCTTTCTGGAAAATCAGCCCTATTTTTCCTGGAGCTTGCTCGTCGAAAAATCTTTTTTGCTTTCAATTATTTCCTATTTCCTGGCGGCACTTATTGTTGGTGAAATGCGTGGATTTAATAAAAGTTACGAACGTACGCTTCGCCATGAAAATATTGAATTGAAAGAAGAGCGAACTCGGCTTAAGGAACAACTGGAAATCGTGACTGAAATTAAAGAAGAATTAGAGAATCGCATTATTGGCCAGGAAGAAACCGTACATTCGCTGTACCAATCAATTAAAGCATTGGAAACTCTTAATGAAAAACAATTCTATCAAGCACTTACTCAGCTTACAGCTCGTTTTACAGGTGCCACAAAAGTTAGTCTCTACATGATTAATTACTCTCAGGACAGTATTCAAAGGGTTGCTCAATATGGCTGGCCTGATGAGGAAGGAGCACAAAAGAAATTTCCCTTATATGAAGATATCTTTGGCCTGGTACTTAAATTCAATCGCATGCTTACCATCAAAGAAATCTCTGATGACTCGGAGCACCTCAGTATCTGGGAGAAATGCTCTCATAAGGCTTATGCATACGTTCCCATCTCTATGGCTTCGGTGATAGTTGGCATATTAACAGTGGATGATATTCCATTTTTAAAACTGAACATCTCCACTATTCGCATCCTGGCTTTGATTGCGGAACTTGCTGTTCCTGCGCTCAAGAACATTATTAAATATCAGGATTTGCAGGAAATGGTGAAGATTGATCCGATTACGGAATTGTTGAAATATGATTCATTTGTGAGTGTGGCGGAAGTGGAGTTCAAAAAGACCGTGCGCTACCAATTGGATTTTTCCTTACTTTTTGTTGAAGTGACTGGATTAATGCAAATTAAAAATCGCTATGGTCACGATGTCCATATTGAGGCACTAAAATGGATTAGTCGCAAGTTACAACAAGCACTTCGTAGTATTGATATTATCGGTTTAGGTCCCCAGACTTGCCAGTTTGTCTTAGCTTTGCCTGTTACGAATATGGAAGGAATGTTGGCTGTAATCGATCGAATAAAAAAGTTGGAAAAGTGTGCAGCAGATGCTCCCCAATGGTGTAAGTATCTGCATCTTTATTACGGAACAGCTTCCTATCATCCTTCACTGGATTCTTTGGATAGCATGATAAAGTTAGCACAAAACTCGCTCAAGTTGAACAAAGCTTTTAAATTGCGAACTAAATCATCGAAAAAATTACGGGACAAGAAAGATGAATTGGGAACGGTATCTGGAGTTAAAGCGTGAACGGCATCGACCACAAAACCGCTTCAGACCGGAAAACGAGATAGAAGCTAAACAGGCATTGGCTTTAGGCCTCATCGATATTGGACAATATGTTGAGTATTCGCTTACCCTGGAACCTTTGTTGGACAGTGTTCACGATCCCGATCCTGATGTCCGTAAACAAGCTATTCGGAAAATCGCTGAACAACGCACCCCTTTTTCGATTCGAATGCTCCATAACATGCTTCTGGATGAGGATGAGGAGGTTCGACTCTACACTGCATCTGAACTCGATCGACTTGAAGGGGAAATGCAAAAACATATTCATCAATTACGCAAAAAGTTAATCGAAAATCCAAATCAACTTGAAATTCGTTTTAAATTGGCTAAAGCCTATATCGAATATGCGCGCTTACTCCTATTGGACAACAACCTACGCCATTTCTTTCTTAATAAAGCTATTGGGATATTGAACCGTAATATTGCACTTCAGCCTAATAATCCTGATTATTTGTTTTACAGAGGGTGGGTATATCAGATGCAGGGTAATTATCAGAAAGCTATCACTGACCTTACTAAGACAATTAAATTGAATAAGCGATTTGCTATGGCTTTCTTGATATTGGCTGAAGTCTACTTTGAATTGGGTGAGTACCACTACGTAAAATGGATTATGAATGTTATCCCCGTGAAAAAACAACAGGTTGAAGAGTACAATGTCCATCTTTATTGGAAAACATAACAGATTATTGATTGGAACATCATCAGTTATTTTTAGCCTTTGTTTTGTAACTCAACTGTTAGGGAGACAGGGACAGGTTGCAAGTGCTCAGCTAATTCCTCGAAAGATTCTTGCTTTGTACAAAGGGAGTGAAAATCGAACCGAGGAGGTCAACGAAATCTATCAACTGGCACAGTTACCATTGAACAATTTGGGATTGGTCGTAGAATATGCGGATGCTGAGCAAGAATTACCTACCCCTGAAGAGATGTCCGAATACCGGGGCATTCTAACTTGGTTCATCTCCGATCAAATGAAAAATGTGCGCCGTTATCGTCACTGGTTGAACCGCATACTCACTGCTGGCAGATTACCGGTGGTCATGATGGGTCATATGGGTGCATATCGGGAATATGGCAGAAAAATTTCTAATTTGGACGTTTTGGAGGTAAAGTCAATCTTTAATTTAATGGGGCTTACTTCTAATTTGCGCACTTGGAAAGCTGAAAACGTACACATTGATTTTAAAAACAGTGCCTTCTACGATTTTGAACTAAATCTATCGTCTGACAAAGTTGATTATTTTTATGACATCCGCTCAAAACGTCAAAATAACCGTGTGTTATTGCGCCTATCTCAGAATGGCGTTCGGAACGATGCAGCAATTTTAACACCTAATGGAGGATACATACAAAACGGTGTCATCTATCGGTTGGATGAGGAAAGTGGTAGGATGCAATGGTATGTTAATCCATTTTTATTTTTCAGAACAGTTTTTGCTTGTGATAATTTTCCCATAGTGGACATCAACACGTTGGGGGGGAAACGAACGGCTTTTGTTCATATAGACGGTGATGGATTTAGTACCATCTCCAAGATTGACCGCTGGCATCTATGCGCCCAACTTATGCAAAAGCGTGTTTTTGAAAAATATCGCCTGCCATTTTCTGTCTCGGTCATTGTTGCCGAAGTGGATTCGGCCTATTTAGGTAATGAGGAAACTGTGCAGACTGCCCGCAGGCTTTTTCGACTACCTAATGTGGAACCAGCTAGTCATGGGTTTGCTCATCCATTTGACTGGCGGACGGGAAAAGTTGAGTTGGATTCGATTCCAGGCTATCAGTTTGACGCAAAGCGAGAAATTGTTGAGTCAATGCACTACATTCAACAGCAACTTTTGCCACCTGGAAAATCGGTCAATGTGTTTTTCTGGACTGGTATGTGCAATCCTACGGCAGAGCAAATTCAAATTGTCGAAGATCATGGTTGGTATCAGATCAACGGTGGCGCTGGGAAATTGGATCCAATGTACCCCTCTATTAGTGCCTTTGCTCCGCCTTATGCCCAGGTGAAAAATCAGTTTCGTATCAACGCCAGAATCAGTAATGAGTACGAGTTTAGTGACCGGTGGCTTAAACACTATGATGGATTCGTACAGGTGGTCAAATCGTTATACTTTACAGGACAAAGGAATCCATTGACTCCTGCTAATATTTATTTTCACTTTTACAGTATGGAGTGGCCCCAGAGTTGGGCGGCTCTGCGAAAAGTACTCCAATTTGCTGAACATCAAGATTGGACTTTTCTCTACGTTTCGCAGTATATCCGCATGGTGAATGATTTTTTGCATGCTGAAATTTTTCTACTTGATGAGGACAAATACGTCGTGCGTTCAAATGGTTTTGTGCGCACGATTCGATTCCTGACGGAAAGCCGAGGGATTAACCTGGCTGAATCTAAAAATGTACTGGGTTTTGCTCATCAAGGCCGGGATCTTCTTGTCCACCTAAATGCGAATCAAGAGCATTTAATTGTCCTGGGGCGAACACTTCACAAGATTCCCTATCTCAGTGGTTTTAATCGAATGATTGACTCCGTTTCGGTTATGAACGATACACTTCAATTGACAGTTCAAGGATTTGGTAATTTCAAAGCGGTTTTAAGAAATATGTTACCGGATCAAGCCTATTTAGTAAAAAGTTTAACCGAATTTGAACCAGAAAGGCAGCATAATGCAAAACGTTGCCCGGTGATTAGCAGTCAATTTGGGAAAGAAAATCTCTTTTATGTGCATAGTCAGGCAGATGGAACATTAAAGCTAAAAGCATTTATCGATGGCCGAACCGTATTGATTATCACACCAGCTACGACTTTTCAGTATGTACTGGCAAAATTTAGACCATGGATTTTGGGTTTGATTTTGTTGGGGTTTGTGGGAGTACACCTGAGGTGGCTTAGAACCAGAGGTGGGAAAATTTAAATTAAGCCCAAATGCGAAAAATAAAAAAGGAGTTTCTCACTATTTTTGGAGGGTTAATAGTTAACATATCAAATATCTTTGAGAAAACTGTTAAAACAGTTTCATAGTTTTTTATTTCTCCTTAACCTTAAAGGTTTACTAACCGCTTTAGCGGTTTTAAATTGACGGCTATGTTAAATGCGGAAGCTAAAAGATCTGGTTCTTCGCTATTTGGGGTGGGTAAGTCAAGGGATGAATATTCAACAGAATCTAGACTAAAAGCAATAAAAGCCACAGATTAATTGCTGTTAGAAATTTTCACTGTCGAGTGGAGTGAGTTACCAGAGAAAGTGAGTGAGTCGGAGCCCAGTGCTTATCATGTCTAAAGTAAATGGAGATAGCAATCAGGGTTGCTAAAAATTGCCCAATTACACAAATAGGAAGTATTACATGAATAATCAACAGAAA
>Ga0164318_10006899_pt1 | contig 11012 bp, 9 predicted proteins | sample GuaBasSedimGuay9_FD_113734 | JGI IMG/M metagenome (GOLD analysis project Ga0164318, IMG submission 113734) | Subseafloor sediment microbial communities from Guaymas Basin, Gulf of California, Mexico - Guay9, Core 4571-4, 0-3 cm | ecosystem: Environmental > Aquatic > Marine > Hydrothermal vents >...
TGATGAAGGCGGTATTCATGGCAGGAAGATCGTATATCATATGTTTGATGATGCCTATAATCCTGCCAAAACCAAGGCGGGGGTAAAGGAGCTGCAGGAAAGCGTTGGTATTTTTGCCTGGGCAGCAGGAGTTGGCACTGCATGCGGCCTGTCTGTTAAGGATTATTTGATGGAGCGCAAGATACCCTGGGTTGGCCCTTCTGCTGGATCCCTTCACTGGATTAGCCCACCCCAAAAATATTTGTTTGCAGTATATCCACTGTATGTGATCGAGGCCAAGGCCCTTTGCAGGTATGCAGTGAAGAACCTCGGGCTGAAAAGGATAGCAATTGCGTATCAGAATGATGATTATGGAAAAAATGGCCTAAAGGGAGCAGAAAAAGAGCTTGCTAAATATGGGATGAAGTTAGTGGCAAAGGTCCCGGTGGAAAAGGCTGACACTGATATGAGGCCCCATGTGATGAAGCTGCGCAAGTCAAAAGCGGATGCTGTGCTCCTCTGGGTGACCCCCATCCATGCTGTAAGGATACTTGGTACAGGCCATGCCATGAAATTCAATCCTCAATGGATGAGTACAAGTACGTGTTCTGACTTCCCCCTTATGTATAAAATTAGTAAGGGGCTCTGGAAAGGTGTCATTGTTGCAAACTTTGCTGAATTGCCTGATTCCAAATCACCCCTTATGCTTAAGTACAAGGAGGCCTTTAAGAAATATGCAGCAAAAGGTGAACGGTGGGGTGTCTTCTTTTATGCCGGAATCGGTTTTACAGAGCCTTTAGTGGAAGGTTTAAAACGCTGTGGCAGGAACCTGACTAGGGAGCGCTTTGTAAAAAAGATGGAAGGCATCAAGAACTTTAAAGGCATATTTGGAAGAATAAGTTACAAAGCTTTTGACCCTAAAGATCCCTCATGCAGGCAGGGGCAGAATGAAGTGTTTCTCAGCCAGTGCCTGGAAGGTGCAAAGTCAAAACAGTTGACTGACTGGATGGAAATCAAGTGGCAATAAAACCAGACCAAAAGGCAGGGAAGCGAGATATCTTCCCTGCCCAAAAAACATTCATTATGAGGGCTGATTATCAGGCGGCGATATGACATTTTTTAAGGTTGAAAATCTTTCCATTTCGTTTGGTGGACTGGTGGCCCTGAACAATATCTCCTTTGAGATAAGGAAAGGGGAAATTTTTGCCATAATCGGCCCTAACGGGGCAGGCAAGACCACGCTTTTTAATTGTATTAATGGCATCTATAAGCCTGATTCAGGGAGAGTCATTTTTAAGGGCCAGGAGATACAGGGCAAAAAGCCTGACCGTATTGCAAGGCTTGGTATTGCCAGGACCTTTCAAAATATCGAATTGTTTTCCCATATGAGCACCATGGAAAATCTCATGCTGGGCAGGCATACAAGAATGAAAACAGGGCTCTTCAGGGGCGCATTCATGTGGGGAAAGCGGTCATTTGCAGGGAAAGAAGAGATAAAACATAGGGAAAAGGTGGAAGAAATAATTGACCTGCTGGACCTGCAGTCTGTCAGGAACAAGATGGTGGGCGGCCTTCCCTATGGAACCCAAAAACTTGTTGAGCTCGGGCGGGCCCTTGCTCTTGAGCCAGAGTTGCTGCTGCTTGACGAACCTTGCGCTGGGATGAATTCAGAGGAAAAACAGGACACTATTTTCTGGATTAAGGATATCCAGGACGAACTTGGGGTGACAATACTGCTCATTGAACACGACATGAAAATGGTCATGGATATTTCAGAACGAATACTTGCCATAAACTTCGGAAGCCCCATAACAATGGGGACTCCTGAGGAGGTACAGAGCCACCCAGAAGTCCTCAAAGCTTATCTTGGTGAGGATGAAAGCCTTGGCACCGCTGCTTGAGATAAAAAATATAGAGACCTATTATGACCTGATTTATGCAGTCAGGGGTGTATCCCTTACCGTGGAACAAGGAACCATAACAGCCATTCTGGGCAACAATGGGGCGGGAAAATCAACCATTCTCAAGACCGTGATGGGCCTTATCGAAGACCAACCTAACAAGGGCACCATTGAGTTCATGGGAAAGCGTATTGACGGTAAGGATACGGAAAACATAGTGAGGATGGGAATCTCTTATGTCCCAGAAGGAAGAGAGGTGTTTGAGGAGCTTTCAGTAAAAGAAAACCTCCTCATGGGCGCCTATATCAGGAAGGACAGGGCCGGCATCAGAAAAGACTTTGAGAGGATATACCAACACTTTCCAGTGTTACGGGAAAGGGAGAATCAGTGGGCAGGTACACTTTCAGGAGGAGAGCAGCAGATGCTTGCCATAGGCCGTGCTTTGATGAACCGGCCTAAACTGCTATTTCTTGATGAACCTTCTTTGGGACTTTCACCTATCTTAGTAAAAGAAATTTTTCATATAATACAGAACATAAACCAGGAAGGGGTAACCATACTCCTGGTTGAGCAGAATGCCCGTATGGCACTTAGTATCTCTGATTACGGACTTATACTTGAAAATGGCCGCTTTGTAATGAAGGGCAAGTCGAGCGAACTCATGGAAGATAAAGACGTTAAGGAATTTTATATGGGCATTCGTTCAGAGGAGTCTGTCAAAGGTTATCAACGTTGGAAAAGAAAGAAGAGGTGGAGATAGGTTGAGTACGTTAAAGACCGCGCCGCAGATTTTCAGGGAAACTGTTCAGAAATACGGAGACCGGGTTGCCCTGAGGAAAAAGGAATATGGCCTCTGGCACGATATATCCTGGAATGAGTATTTCAGGATGGCAAAGTGCGTGGGCGCGGCCCTCATATCTATGGGCCTTGAAAAGGGAGACTGCGTTTCCATAATAGGGGACAATTGCCCTGAGTGGGTGATTATAGATATGGGTATTCAATGCGCTGGAGGGGTCTCAGTGGGGGTCTACTCCACAAATGCCTGGCAGCAAGTGGAATATGTGGTCCAGAATTCAGAATCTAAATTCTTTTTTGTGGAAAACGAGGAGCAACTGGATAAATGGCTGCATTTTAAAGACAATGTCCCCCACTTAAAAAGGGTAATAGTGTGGGATCTGGAAGGTTTGCGGCATTTTAAAGACCCAATGGTCATGAGCTATGATGAATTGCTGGAGCAAGGCGAGAGAATTCTGGAAAAAGACCCTGATCTCATAGACAAAAGAATTGATGCCCTTACCCCTGAAGACCTCTCTGTGCTTATATACACCTCAGGCACTACTGGCCCTCCAAAAGGGGCCATGCTCACCCACGGGAATGTCACATGGATGGGTGATACCATTGCTATTGACAACCCGCTCTATGACACAGACGAAGTCATGTCGTTTCTGCCTCTTTGCCATATTTTTGAGAGGCTGTTTTCGGTCTTTGCCCACATACGCCATGCTTACACTGTGAACTTCATCGAGAGTTTAGATACTGTTACTGATAATATGATAGAAATATCCCCTACAGTAGGGTACGCTGTGCCCAGGATATGGGAGAAATATTATTCTGCTATTATCATAAGAATGTCTGATGCAACATGGTTCAAAAGAATAGTATTTGGGGCGGCCCTCAAGATTGGAAAGAAAAGGGCAGGCCTCAAGATGGGGTTTAAGAAGATACCGTTTTATGTGGAAGCACTTTATCAACTGGCCTATTTCTGCGTCTTTAGAAAGTTAAAGGAACGCTTAGGATTTGACAGGCTTAGGGTGGCATATTCTGGCGCTGCTCCCATTTCACCTGATGTCCTGTATTTTTTTCAGTCCATAGGTGTTAACCTCATTGAAGGCTATGGCCAGACTGAGGGAACAGGGGTTACCTGTGTATCAAGAATGGGCAGGGTAAAGTTTGGAACTGTGGGGCCGCCCATAACTGGCACTGAGGTCAGGATTGCCGAAGATGGTGAGATATTGGTCAGATCGCCCAGTGTATTCAAGGGTTATTACAAGAACCCTGAAGCCACTGCTGAAACCATCAGGGATGGATGGCTGTATTCAGGTGACGTTGGTGAGATTGACGAAGATGGCTTTCTAAAAATAACAGACAGGAAAAAGGATATCATTGTCACAGCCGGTGGGAAAAATATTACTCCTCAATATATAGAAAATAAGCTCAAGTTCAGCCCTTACATTAACGACGCCGTTGTCATTGGGGATGGACGCAAGTACCTTACTTGCCTCATAATGATAGATGAGGACAATGTGGTTAAATATGCTCAGGATCACAAGGTCCAGTTTTCCACATACAAAGACCTGACCCAGAGCCCTGAAATAATCAAATTGATCCAGGGCGAAGTTGACAAGGTCAATGAGCAACTGGCGAGGGTGGAACAGATTAAGAAATTTACCATACTGCCCAAAAAACTTTACGAGGAAGATGGGGAAGTGACGCCAACCATGAAGGTCAAAAGAAAATATGTGAACGAGGCGTTCAAAGATTTGATTGAGGCCATGTACCGGGGCAAGAAAGGGTAAAAAAGTCCCCGATACATGTTTTCCACGACTACATATGGTAAAGCTCTTCTCCCAAAAGCCTTATCGAGTTTTCCTCCAAGACTTTGGAAGCCTGCTCAATTGATTGTACCCCAATAGTTACCGCAGGGCCCTGTTGCCACTGCTCGGGATTTTGGGTGGATTGGCTGTAGTAGGACGTTTTACAGCAATCCTGTTCAAGAGCTCGGTCATTTTCGAGGTGGTTGTCCTTGTGATGGTCATCTTATTTGTTTTGATGGCCATCTTGAACATCACCCAGGATCACATGGGTGCTAAGAAGATCAGTGCCGATACGATAGTCGGGGCCGTCATTGTTTATCTGCTGCTGGGCATATTTTACTCTGGTATTTACATGCTAGTGGAGACCCTTGTTCCAGGATCTTTTAAAGGAATCTGCAGGCTGGCGGCTGATACTCAGTCGGGTGCACATTGTGTATCATCCCAAGCAGCTGCAGCATTGCAATATTATAGTTTTGTTACCCTATCAACTCTGGGGTATGGAAATATCACCCCCATTACACCCCTGAGCCGAATGCTTTCTTGGCTAGAGGCCATATGCGGCCAGCTTTACCTAGCCGTCACGATTGCACGTCTTGTGGGTATTCACATTGCTCAGTCCATGCAAGAACGTTAGTACCGGCAGAGAGGCTGTTCACAGATTTATGGAAAATCCCCCGTCCACTGGTAGGGCGACGCCGGTCAAAAAATCAGAGGCATTACTCGCAAGGAAAACAGCAACACCGGCGAGATCCCGTGGCTCCCCCCAACGACCTGCAGGTGTCCGTAAAATAACATGTTCATAAAGGCCGTTAATATCTTTCCTGGCCTGCCTAGTCAGATCAGTATCAATAAAGCCTGGAAGGATCGCATTTACCTGAATATTATCCGGAGCCCATGCAACTGCCAAGCTCCGGGTCAGCTGGACTATCCCCCCTTTGCTTGCAGAATAGGCAGCGAGCTTGGCACCACCAAAGATAGATAGCATGGAACCGATGTTGATGATCTTTCCGCCTCCCACCTTTCGCATATAGGGATAGACAGCCCTTGAGGAAAGGAAGGGGCTGCGCAAATTCGTCTCAAGTACCTCGTCCCACTCTGAAACCTGATAGTCCTGCGGCATCTTTCGAATATTTATACCTGCATTGTTAACCAGGATATCAATTCTTCCAAACGCTTTTGATACTTGCTGTACCATACCTATAATTGCCTCTTCCTCCCTTATATCCAAGGAAATACGCAGGGCCTTTGTTCCAAATTCTCCGGTGATTTCATTTACTGCCCCGTCAATCCTTTCTTGATTGCGTGCCACTAATACCACATCACAGCCCATGGCCGCGAACGCTTGTGATATACCTTCTCCAATCCCTCTGCTGCCCCCTGTTATGGTGGCCACTTTTCCTTCCAAGCTATACATATCCTTCATTTGTGTTCACCTCATCTTCGACATTAGGCATTTTGTCAACAATAGAACCTTCCCTTCAACGAGACAATTGTAAATTTGCGAGATGAAAACAATTATGGTACAAAATTGCAAGAACAAAGAAGCTTGCTTGGATCAGGCTCCTGTGTTCCATTCTATATTGATATTCCTGACACCAAAGGGGGAATAGATGTACACAAAACAGAGAAGATACGGAAGCTTTTTTTCAGCGGCCATAGCTTTGGGAATAGGACTTTTCATGTTTGGAGCCATTTTACACAATTGGGTGTATCCAGCCAGGGCAGCTGATAGCAGAGGCCAACAACGGATCAAGGCCGATAAAGCATATGAAAAATTCATTCGCGAAACTAGGGAATTAAGGCAAGAACTTGCAGGCAAGGAAGCAGAATACTACGCCATTATGTACCGGGTCAACCCAGACCCGGACTGGGCAGGGCAGCTGGCAAAAGAAATAGCAGCGCTTCGAGACAAAATAGAGGAGAAGGCCCGCACCTATAAGATTTCTGGACCTATCCCATACCAACCGCCTCCCCAACCACCCCTGGGAGGGTACGGCTATTGGCCCAGGTGGAGATGGAGGCCATGGTGTACCGGGGGTTATTACTGGCCGAGACTTATTCCTGATCCTACTGGTGGAGCCTGGGGAAATTACGGCCCTTCAGTCACTTCCACCAAGGCCTACCATGATTTTATGCGAGAAACCAGCAACCTGCGCCAAGAGCTTGCCAGCAAACAAGCTGAATATTATGCCGTCATGTATCAGATGAATCCTAACCCAGACTATGTCGGACAGTTGGCAAAAGAGATAGCTGAACTCCAGGACAAAATCGAGGAAAGGGCTCGTGCCCACGGGCTTCCCAGTCCAAGCAATTATACCCCTTGACCTCCGGCACCACGAATTACGGTTATCTCTCTCAACGGGGGCAGCAAGCTGTATTGAAGATGATTTAGGAACAGCACAGCGCCGATATATGCTTGAGGCTCATACTGTTTGCCCCAATACCTTTCACATAGCAACAATGTAGCGCCCCGGCATTAATTGTCGGCGTTCAATGGCATAGCGCGCTTCAGTAATAAGCCAGGGGAAAAATTGAAGTGCAGAAATTTCAAGGGTTACGGCGCGCTCTTTGTCAAATTTTACATCATGGGCTTCGTTACCAAGGACCTTTCTACGATAATCATTGAGGCTAATAAATGCCCTCTTCTTTGCTTGGTCCTCGAGCCATTCGACATCGGTCAAATACGGTGAATTTATCTCTTTTAGCCGCCTCTTGAGATTGCCAAGTTTCCTAGCCTCTGTCGCCTTTCGGTTGATCTCCTCCGGGCCGCCGTATTTCTTTACTATTTCTAGGAATCTATTGATCAGCTCGTTGGCAGGATCAAGCAAGAATTGGTTTATCTCTTCAAGTCTCTCCGCAGATATACGCAGGCGATCCCTTAGATCAGACATGGTACCTCCCTCCCCGTCTTATTCATATTCCTTGATTACTTCTTGCAGCTTTTCTTCTTCCCCCTTTATCATATGGTAACAATGCTCATCTGTTGGAAACGCACCAGTTTTCACGTCTGTTATGTACTCCTTGAGGGCGTTTGTCACCACTTCCGCCACGCTGGCATATCGCTTGACGAACTTGGGCGTAAACGCAGTAAACTGCCCAATTAGGTCAGAGATGATAAGTAGTTGCCCGTCACAACCCGGGCCTGCCCCAATGGACAACACTGGTATCTTCAACTTGCGAGCTATAAAACTTGACACCTCAGGTGGTACCGCCTCTATGAGCAACATTTGCGCACCAGCTTCTTCAATCGCAAGGGCATCCTCGATGACCAACCTTGCTGATTCAGCCGTCCTACCCTGGGCTTTGTGCCCCCCTATTTGTCCTGAGCTCTGAGGCGTCAGCCCTATATGTCCTATAACAACAATGCCTGAATCCAGAATGGCCTTTATCCTAGAAATAACGCGCTTTCCACCTTCCAGCTTGATGGCATCAACTCCTGCCTCTTTGAGAAATCGAATTGCATTTCGTGCGGCGTCTTCGTCCGATACCTGGTAACTTCCAAGGGGCATGTCACCGACCACAAACGTGTTTGGTGCAGCTCGCCTAACCGCCTCGCAATGTACGATACATTGGTCCATTGTAACCGGAACCGTGCTCTCGTACCCATACACACACATACCGAGAGAGTCACCCACAAGGATCATGTCTATGCCCGCACTCTCCGCAAACTGTGCCGTAGGGTAGTCATATGAAGTAATCCAGGTTATCTTCTCCTTCTCCTGCTTCATTCTCATAAAATCATGCACCATAAGCTTTTCCTTTCCCATGTTTCCTCCTCCTTGGATTGCTTTCCCTCCGCCGCCAAGCATATGGGCCCCAAGCATCAGTGCCTCGCAGCCCGCCAAAGCCATACCTAAATAGGAATCCCTTCATTTTCCTCAACTGCTGAAAAAAATAACAAATGTCTCTCACCTCACATACCCATCGAGGGTAGCTATTTTGGTTTTTACTATCTTTCCTAATTCTTCTAAGTTGCCACCACAGGAAGCAAATAATCGAAACATCCCGTCAGATAGTAGTGGGCACTCATCTCACGAATCTTCTTTACCTCCTTCTTCAAATTTCTTGATCGTCTCAGGTTCGTGCCCTTGCAATGCAACCGAAAGTATCCTATCTCTCTTGCCCTCACGTCAGCAGATAGGAGAGAATACCAACACTGTCTGTTTTTGGTTTGGGGCGGCTGGAAAACCAGGTTATTCTACAACCTCTTGAGTAATTAGGCGTTCTACGGTCTCCTTGCTGTATCCAAGCTCACTCAGTATGTTCTGAGTTATGCCTTTGCCCTCCCGGGGGATTGCACCCGCAGCACCTGGCGTCCTGGAAAGCCTCGGGGCAGGGGCTGGCTGCAAAATTCCTTCTATTTCAAGGAAGACGTCCCTGTGATCGTTGTGGGGATGATTGGCCACTTCATTCAGCTCAAGTACTGGGGCCACACAAGCATCGGTTCCTTCGAATACCCTCATCCATTCGTCCCGCGTCTTTGTCTTGAAAATTTCAGCAAATCTATCCATCAACTCAGGCCACCGTTTCATGTCATTTTGATCTGGCAGGCTTGATTGATCAAGTCCAAGCCCTTCCAGCAACTTCTCATAGAAACGAGCTTCTATAGCCCCCACCGCGATGTATTTACCATCGGCCGTCTCGTAGGTTTGATAGTAAGGAGCTCCCGAGTCCAGCACATTGGTCCCTATGTCCAGTGACATGAGTCCGTGGCCCAGGAGTCCGAAAAAGAGCGTAGAAAGGTTTGCTGCACCATCAACCATAGCAGCGTCTATGACCTGTCCTTTTCCTGAGCGGTTTCGCTCAATCAAAGCCAGCAATATACCCATAGCGCAAAGCATTCCACCTCCTGCGAAATCCCCCAATAAATTGCAAGGTGGTAAAGGTTTTTCCCCTTTTCTTCTAAAAAGGGAAAGGGCACCTGACAGGCCAATGTAGTTGATGTCATGGCCAGCCATGGAAGCATATGGACCACTTTGGCCCCAGCCGGTCAGCCTTGCGTAAATGATACGGGGGTTTATCTCCAAGGCCATATCAGGTCCAAGGCCCAAGGATTCCATAACACCGGGGCGGTAAGGTTCGATGAGTACGTCGTATTTCTCTATCATTTTCTTTACAATGTTCACGCCTTCGCTGGCCTTAAGGTCAACCCGCATTACCCTCTTTCCACGTTTAAAGGGATTTTTGTCCATGAGATTCGGAATTTCGGGTAGGCCTTTGCTCGGCCTATCTATCACTACGACCTGTGCTCCAAAATCGGCTAGAAGCATTCCGCAATAGGGCGAGGGTGCGAGGCCGGCCATTTCAATAACCCTTACACCGTCCAGGGGCCTTGGCTGAGAAGTGAGTGCTTGGTTCATGGGGATATCCGGAGCCTCCTTGTGTCTTATTACTTTAATGGAATGACCTTTTGGACTATATGGCAAGGCCTAACCTATGTCAAGGGACGCTGGTCTTCACTGTCTTGCTCAAACATCTAATTATCGGGCTTGCGACCTCCCCTAAACAGGCACGTTAAAAATAGAAATTATCGAGCTAGAACTTATCTGATTAACCAGATTTAGATTTTACTTGATTTTTGTTGGTTACGGAGTAAGTATATGCGCAATCGACCGCTCAACCTTGCTCTCAACACAACGAAGAGGTCCAATGTCAGACCATCTTCTATCAGAGTGTTCAAATCTCGCATGCCTCTCTGCTCTTCAGGGAAGCTCTGTCTGCTTTAAGTCGCTCCGCCAGATCCTACCGGGACAAATTCCCTTCTTAGGTATGACCAACCCACCCACATTGTACAAATTGGAAAGGCCTCCATAGCATCCTATTGTGCTCCCTGCCACTATGCGGTGGTCTATGCGGATCCTTCGGCAGGGGGTTTGGGTGGTCAGAACGAGATGGTAAACAAGGCAGACAAAAAGGAGGTGATGATACAGAATACAGAGTGTTAATGAAACGTCTAACATAATCACATCATCCCTGTATGGGAGAAAGGAGAGACTATGGGCGGATTCTTCATCATGATAGTTGCTTTTATTGGTTACATCTTGGCCTACCAGTTATACGGGAGAACCTTGGGCAAGAAGATATTTTTGCTATCCAATGCCAACAAAACCCCTGCGGTGGAACTCGAAGACGGGATTGATTACGTCCCTACCAAGAAAGAAGTGATATTTGGCCATCATTATACTTCCATTGCGGGAACAGGCCCCATTGTTGGACCTGCCATTGGTGTAATCTGGGGCTGGGTGCCTGCTATGATATGGATCTTCTTTGGCACAATTATTATGGGGGCGGTGCACGATTTCGGCGCCTTGGTTATCTCTATGCGAAACCAAGGAAAATCAATTGCTGAGTATACCTCCAAGTATGTAAATAGCAGAACAAAGTTTCTCTTTTTCGTCATTGTGTTCCTGGAGTTATGGATCGTGATCGCTATTTTTGGTCTGGTGATCGCAATCGTCTTTAATATCTTCCCCCAGTCTGTATTCCCTGTCTGGTGCGAAATCCCAATAGCTGTAATCCTTGGATACATGGTTTACAA
>Ga0164318_10006902_pt1 | contig 11010 bp, 8 predicted proteins | sample GuaBasSedimGuay9_FD_113734 | JGI IMG/M metagenome (GOLD analysis project Ga0164318, IMG submission 113734) | Subseafloor sediment microbial communities from Guaymas Basin, Gulf of California, Mexico - Guay9, Core 4571-4, 0-3 cm | ecosystem: Environmental > Aquatic > Marine > Hydrothermal vents >...
TCATAGTATAAGCATTATAATGAGAAATATAGTTGTTATTTTAATTTCTGTATCCTTGATTATCGCTACGTTAGTGAATTCCGAATCCGGACAGCAGGACACATTTGAATTGATAAAAGTGGAGCTAGCTCAGGCCGCGTGTGTGAAATTTGAAATTCTTACAAAGATAGAATCCTCTGTGTTTAATGATGTTGATTCCGCACAGGGGTCGGCTGTTATTGCCGCAGATGGTCGCTTTAACGTGGTTATTGGATCAGACCAATACCTTTACGATTCCAAACATCTCTATACTTACTCCAAAATAAACAATCAGGTAATAGTAGAGACTCCGAACGATAGTGGTGTGATAGTAGGCGAGATATCATTTATCACCAATATTGACAAATGGTATAGCACTCAAGTTGTGGATAAGAATAGTAAGTATAGGTTGTTACTAAAAAACTCATCACTGGCTGGGATGGATATGCCGGATTCGATGACCGTGTATGTAACGGAATCGTCAAGAAGCTTTGACAGTTTAGCCTTCTTTGATATAAATGAAGATAGAAACGTAATACAATTCCTATGTCAGATACTAGTCAGCGTCTGTACCGAAGAACTCTTTGAGCCATCATTCCCCGACTCGGTGGATATTGTCCGATTCTGATCCCACTGATGAAATTCTTCATTTACAGGTTGGGTTGTCCCAAAAATGAGGTTGATGCTGACTACATTGCTGCCTGTTTGCTGAATGCCGGACATACACAGGTCCTTACGCCTGACGAAGCTCAAGCTATCATTATCAATACCTGTGGATTTATCCTTCCAGCTAAGGAAGAATCTATCGATGCTATCCTGCAAATGGCTCAGTTGAAAACAGAAGGAAGCGCTCAAAAGCTTTTTGCAACCGGCTGTTTGTCTCAACGTTATAGTCAAAGTTTAATGGCTGATATCCCAGAACTTGATGGAGCCTTCGGGCTTGGGGAACTTGACGAATTAGTTAGAGTAATGAGTGAAAAAACAACCGGGCGCTATTATACAAGTATAAACCCATATCAATTACGTTATCTGGATTGGAAGCAACGCTTTATATCTGACGACTATCCCTATGCGTACCTGAAGATTGCCGATGGTTGTAATCGACATTGTTCTTTCTGTGCTATTCCATCAATACGCGGTCAGTACCGCAGTAGAACCATAGACTCAATTATCAAAGAAGCACGTTTTCTGGTTGAAAATGGCAAAAATGAGTTGATCCTTGTTTCCCAGGAAGCTACCTACTGGGGTAAAGATATAAATACGAGACCAAGGTTAATCGATCTCTTACAAGAACTCAACGACATTGATGGGTTAGATTGGATCAGGGTTATGTATATGCATCCAAGTGGGATGGATCGGGAGTTGATTGAGTATATGGTTGCCGATAATAAGACTTTGGCATATTTCGATTTACCTCTGCAACACATCTGTCCGGATATTTTGTCCGCTATGGGTAGACCCTCCGATTGTAGTGCTATTGAAGAACTTATCAGGCAAATTCGACATTCAGGGGTCGATACGGCACTTAGGACAACTTTTATCGTTGGTTTCCCGGGAGAGACAGATGAGCATTTTGAAGAGTTGTATAAGTTCGTAGAAGAGATTGAGTTTGAACGTCTTGGAGCGTTTGTGTTTTCGTCTGAAGAAGGTACACCGGCGGCAACCCTGCCCAATCAGGTCCAGGATGACATTAAAGCGGAGCGACTTGATCGATTAATGATGTTGCAGCAGGAAATAGCGTTTGCTCGGAATAACTCCTTGATAGGCAGTCAGCGGGAAGTTATTATTGACTCTGTTAATAATGATGGAACCGCTACTGGACGTACTCGCTGGGACTGCCCTGAGATCGATCAGGAAGTAGTTGTTAGTGGAAGAGGTTTGAGGAGCGGGTTGATTTGCCAGGTACAGATCATAAACTCGGAAGGTTATGATCTAAGAGGAATGAAATGCGAGGAGTAGGTTATGATCCATTATGAGAAATTGGGCATTTTCCTTTCCAAGCCAGTAGCCTTTGTAGTAGTCTTCATATATCTGCTACAATCAGGTTTAGCAGTATATCTTGTAAACGAGAAGTACACACTGGAACGGCAGATATCCTTTCAACAAGGACGCATAGACGAACTGGAAGAAAAACTTCAGGTTTTCAAAGCTATTGATGATTTCCAGATTGGGTTCAACAACGAAGAAGTTATGCGTCTAACCGACGTTATTTGTTCGGAGAGTAAGAGATATCGATATGATCCGTTATTTGTACTGGCTGTGATACTCACAGAGTCATCTTTCAAAAAAGGGCAGAAGAGTTCGGTTGGGGCGCGAGGTCTTATGCAGGTAGTACCATTTGTGGGCAAAGACCTGGCCAAACGCTCCGAAGTGGACTGGCAGGGCTCTGAGACGCTTTTTGAACCCGAGGTCAACATAAAGCTTGGCACACTGCACCTTTTCGAGCAGGTGATCAAATTTGGAGACATTAAAAAAGCTCTGGCGTCTTACAACATGGGAGAAGCTCGCCTTCGAGGAATCATTAAACAGGATAAGCCCATTCCACAGAAATACATAAACAAGGTTTTACGTTACTATCAGATGCTCAAGGAGACATATAGAGTTTGAAAATACTTACGGACATTGTAACATTCAGGGCCATGGGAATTATCCTCATACTTGGTCTCATCATTTCATGTGGCGGCAGCAAGGCCTTGGTCGACTTGACTGCTCGAGAGACCTATCAGCTTGGCAGGGAAAAGTACGATAAGAAAAAGTACCTCAGTGCAATTGAGAAATTTCAATCAGTTATCTACAATTTCCCCGGTGATGCCATTGTTGATACTGCTCAGTACTATCTTGGTATGTCCTACTATCACAATAAAGATTACGAATTAGCAGCAGTTGAATTTAACAGACTGGCCACTAATTATCCTTCATCGGCTTTTTTTGAACGTGCAATATATATGAAGGCCGTAGCATTTTTTGAATCAACCCCCCGGCATTATGGTTTAGACCAGACCGAACTGCAGAATTCAATCAACCTCTTTGAAGATTTTCTTATTGATTTCCCGGAATCCGATCAGGTTGAAGGTGCCCGCGAACATTTACTTGTAGCTCGCACGAGAATGGCAAAAAAATTCTATTCTAATGGCATTGTTTATGATCGCATTAGAGATTATGAAGCAGCCAAGATTTACTTCCAGAAAGTGATTGACGATTATACCGATACTGAGTTTGCTCCGAAAGCGATATACCACTTCGCTCTGATGGAATATAAACTGAAGAATTTTGAGAACGCTCGCAAAAAGTTTGAAGACTTCATCACTGTTTTCCCAGACCATGAATTAGTTCCCAAAGTTCGGAAGAAAGTTATCAGTTCCGCTTTCAATAGATGCAAGCTATATCAGGATAATGACGATGATTCACTGGCTGTTCCGTGCTGGAAAGAGTTTCTGAGCGACTTCCCTGATAGCGATAGGGCCAAGAAAGCAAACGAGTTCCTCCAAAAAATACAGCAAGAGAATGAATTAAAACTTCAGGAAGAGCATGTCAACCATTGAGGATGGAGGTACTTGGGGTATTCTTGGGGGAGCTTTTGATCCAATCCACAATGGGCATCTTAATTTAGCTGAGAGAGTGCTTAGCAAGAAGAACCTCTCAGGTATTTTGTTCGCATTGTCATATCAGCATCCATGTAAGAAATTAGATACTAATGCCCCATACAAGGATCGAGTTGCCATGCTTAAACTGGCACTTGAACCATACACCATCTTTCACCTTTGTGAAATAGAGGCCGAACAGAAATTAACTGGATATACGCTTGATACTGTCAGGGCGTTGAAAAGCACATACTCCAAAGCTGAATTTAGATTTATTATTGGATCTGACAATCTCTCTCAGCTACCATCATGGTACAAACTCCATGAGCTCATGGATGAAATCATATTTCTGGTTGGAGCTCGTCCGGGTTTTGAGCTTAAATCAGAGTGGCAATTCTCAAAAGACAGCTTAGAGTTGATCTCGATTGAACCTGTTGATGTGTCCTCCAGTCTTATACGTCAGTATATCAGGGAAGATGTTTCGGACTTGATATTAGATAGGCTCCTTCCTAAATCGGTAAGAGAGTATATCCTTTCGCGAGATTTGTATAGATGAGTGAGCGCCGGAAGACAGTTTATCTGATTGATGGCTCAGCCATGTTCTACCGAGCTTATTTTGCCTTTATTAGAAATCCCCTTATCAACTCAAAAGGAGAGGATACTTCAGCCACTTACGGTTTTGTTAATTCGCTTCTTAAAATTATCAAGGACGAACAGCCTGACTATCTGGCGGTAGCCTGGGATACGCACCATCCAACATTTCGGCATAAACGGTATAAGGAATACAAATCGACACGGGCTAAGATGCCGGATGAATTGGCCATGCAATTGCCGCGCATACGTCAGGCAGTCGAGGCATTTAATATTTCTCATTTTGAAATGAAAGGTTACGAAGCCGACGATGTCATTGGAACCATTGCCCGTAAAGCGGAGGCAGCTGGATTCGAGGTGTGGTGTGTAACAGGTGATAAGGATTACTTCCAGCTTGTCAGCGACAGTGTCGGTGTTTACACACTTAAACCTGGATCAACAGCGCCACTTAAAATGGGATCGGATAAGGTCAGGGAGAAATTCGGAGTATTACCGGAGTTGGTAATTGACAAACTGGCGCTAATGGGTGACAGTTCGGACAATGTGCCGGGAATACCGGGGATAGGCCCTAAAACCGCGGATAGCTTGCTTGAACAGTTTGGATCACTTGATGCTATTTTAGAGAACCCAGACCAAATCAAAGTTAAGGGAGTTCGACAAAAAGTCACTGAGAATGCAGATTTGGCTCTGCTCTCGCGAGAGCTCGTCACAATTGATACCAATGTTCCGATAGAGTGTAATCTGGATCAGATGGTCCGACAGCCGATTGACTACGAAGCCACTAAAGCGTTATTTGTAGAATTGGAGTTCACCAAACTTCTGAAACAGATTCTCCCTGCAAATGATGCCGAGATGACTGAGTTTACTGAAGTAAAGCAGCCCAGCGTTAATTACCAGACCGTTACAAATATCAAGAAACTCAAAAAGCTCATAAAACAATTATCTTCAAGCAAAGAAGTAGCCGTTGATACAGAGACTACCTCTCTGGATGCACGTAATGCCAATTTGGTCGGGGTTTCTTTATGCGACAGAGCAGGAAAGGCATACTATGTTCCGCTGGGTCATGATGACTCTGAGGTTGATCTGCCATTTGACGAAGCGCTGGTAGAGATCAAAAATTTACTTCAGAATAAAAAAGTCCAAAAGTTCGGTCAGAATATCAAGTATGACATCGAAGTGTTACATCGTTATGATATCGAGATTGAGCCGGTAAGTTTCGATACAATGCTTGCCTCATATATTGTTGATCCTACTTCCCGTCATTCACTCGATTTCTTGGCAATGAAGTATTTCGACTATCGTATGCAACCCATAACCGAACTTATTGGCACAGGGAAGAAACAGAAATCATTTGCAACAGTGCCAGTCGATCTCGCTACACGATATGCCGCTGAGGATGCTGACTATACATATCGTCTTCGTGGTGTTCTTGCACCCTTAATCAACGAGCAAGACCAACAGAATCTGTATTACAACATAGAGATGCCTTTGGTAAAGGTTTTAACCGCAATGGAAGAAGAAGGCATTCGAATCGATACCGCCTTTCTGAAAGAATTGTCTTCGCAGATGCAGGGTAAGCTCAACAGGTTGATTGGGCAGATATTTGATATTGCTGGTGGAGAGTTCAACATCAATTCGACACAACAACTTTCACATGTACTTTTTGAAAAACTCAGTTTGCCAACAAAAGGGAAGACCAAGAAGAAAACCGGTTATTCAACCGATGTCCGAGTGCTCGAAGAATTAGCCCGGTTGCACCCTTTCCCGAAACTCATATTGGAATATCGACAACTTACAAAACTTAAGAACACATACATTGATGCATTACCCGGTTTGGTTGATCCATACACCGGTCGAGTGCACACATCATTCAACCAGTCTATAACGAATACGGGTCGTCTATCCTCGACAGATCCTAATCTTCAAAATATCCCCGCCAGAACTGAAGAGGGCCGTCAAATACGCAAGGCGTTTATTCCTCGCGATGATGACTATATATTATTGGTTGCTGACTACTCTCAGATTGAGCTGCGTCTATTAGCTCACATGTCTGGGGATAAAGGGTTAATTGATGCCTTCCGCAATGGCGAAGATATCCATTCTCGTACTGCAGCGGAGGTGTACAGAGTAAAAATTGACGATGTGACATCTAGCCAAAGGCGAGCAGCCAAAACTGCTAACTTCGCAATAATCTACGGTGTGAGCGCCTTTGGATTAGCTCAGCAAACGGAACTTGATCTTGAAGGTTCTCGACAATTTATTGATACTTATTTTGACCGTTATCCCGAAATCAAGCAATATATGGAACAAACCAAGCAGTTTGCTCGAGAGAAGGGGTATGTAACAACCATGTTTGGACGACGACGAAATCTCCCCGAACTGCACGACCGCAACTACAACGTACGGCAATTTGCAGAACGAGTAGCCATCAATACACCTATCCAAGGTACCGCTGCTGATATGATTAAGATAGCTATGATTGGAATACATAAAAATCTCTCAAAATTACGTTCAAGGATGTTACTTCAGGTTCATGACGAGTTGGTTTTAGATGTCCACAAAGAAGAGATTGATCAGGTGCTCAAAATAGTAAAACAAGGGATGGAGAAAGCAGTTAAGCTTAAAGTTCCGATTGAAGTAGACATCGGCGTTGGACAGAACTGGCTCGAAGCCAAATAGGGAACTGCTTGTCTTCCGCGAAACGGATTATATATCTATTGTTTCTTGCATAACAGGTTACTTCATGATTCATTGAACTCATGCTCATCGGTGTAACAGGTCAAATAGGTAGCGGCAAATCAACTGCTGCTGAGATACTAAAATCATTCGGGGCTGTTGTAGTCGATGCTGACCTGATAGGTCGTCAAGTTGTGGATGGAACATTGTCCTTGCGCCGAAAACTGGCTCACGAGTTCGGTGAGGATATAATCGATTCCTCAGGCATACTCAATCGAAAAAAACTGGCGGATAGAGCGTTCAGGGACGAGCAATCCAAGAGGGTACTTGATGTGTTGGTTCATCCGTATCTTTTGGAAGAACTAGATAAACAGGTGCGATTCCTGAAGAAAAAGTATGACGTAGTTGTTATTGATGCAGCTTTGTTACTGGATTGGGAACTGGATCTAAAAGTTGATTTCGTTTTGGTGATCCACGCATCACAGAATGATCGCATCCGTCGTTTAGAAGCTCGAGGAATATCCCGCTCGGATGCGAAAGCACGACAGAAAGCCCAACTTCCTTTTCGTGTTTACCAAAGTCGCGCCGATCGAGTTGTTCTTAACAATAAAAATATCGCATCTTTGAAGGTGAAACTCAGCCATCTGTGGAAATGCTTGGTAACGAAACCCGTTGACAGCTACTCGAATCAAGGATAATATGATGGCACTCTCTAACCGAGCCAGTGTGTTTAAGGCTACGTACGGTATGACATGAGGAAATAACGATGTCGCAGACCACAAAAAGAACAACCTTACCTGAATACTCAATAGACCAGTTAAAGGAACGGGCAAATTATATGCGCGGTCTAAGCCAGATAGCTCTTTATTCGGCTGGCTCGGGACATTCTGGTGGCACTCTTAGTATTATGGATGTCTGTGCTGCGTTGTACCTGAAGGTGGCACACCACGATCCAGCTAATCCTTTATGGGACAGTCGTGATCGTATCATTTGGTCGGCCGGTCACAAAGCACCCGCCTTGTATACATCTCTGGCTGTGTCCGGATATTTCCCTGAGAAGGAGCTGATGAAACTCCGTAAACTGGGATCACCATTTCAGGGACATCCGCACTGGCGCGATCTACCCGGAGTAGAGATATCATCGGGTTCATTAGGCCAAGGGTTCTCGGTCGGGGTAGGAATTGCGCTGGCAGCTAAACTGGATAACAATGATCACTACATATTCGTAATCAGTTCCGATGGGGAACAACAGGAGGGTTCGATATGGGAAGCAGCTATGGCAGCCTCTCACCACAAGCTCGACAACCTGGTGTTGATTATTGACAAGAACCGTCTTCAGATTGACGGTACTACCGATGATGTCATGAACATAGATACTCTCGGTGATAAGTACAAGGCATTCGGCTGGCATGTGTTAGAAGTTGATGGCCATGATATAAGTAATATTGTAGATAAGCTCGATTTTGCACGCAATCGAAATGCTACCGATAAGCCTGTCGTCATCATTTGTCACACTATCAAGGGACGAGGTGTTTCCTTCATGGAAGATCAGGTTGGATGGCATGGAAAGGTTCCAAATCGCGAAGAGTTGGATATCCTGCTTGATGAACTTGGAGTTGCAAACCAGTTTGACGTTAATGCTTTGCTGGAATATGGTAAAAGCTATGAGCGTGAAGTAGAATCGGATCTCGCCAACGATTTACCGCAGTATTCCCAAGACTACTGGTGGAACAAATCTGATTTTACGAAAGTCGATATGGTTCCCACTCGCACCGGCTTTGGCAGAGCGCTAGAGAAGTATGGTGACGATGAGCGCATAGTCTGTATTGGCGCTGACATTTCAGGTTCGATCAATATCCTCGATTTCTATAAAAATCACCCTGAACGGAAAAAGCGTTTCATATCCGTTGGTATAGCCGAGCAGAATGCCACTACCATAGCAGCCGGCTTAGCCAAAGAGGGCAAGCTGCCTGTTTTTGGAACTTATGGTGTTTTCTCATCGGCTCGTAATCTTGATCAACTAAGAATATCAGTATGTTACAATAATCTTAATGTGCTTATTGTCGGCGCTCATGGTGGTATTTCTGTAGGACCCGATGGCGCCACTCATCAGGAACTGGAGGCTCTGTTTCAGATGACAGGACTTCCAAATATGCATGTGGCAGTACCATGTGACGTAGTTGAAACCGAGAAAATGACAAGGACTTTGCTGTTTGATATCGTCGGACCAAAGTACCTTCGCTATGCTCGTGAAGCTACGCCTGTCATTACTGACGAGAATACTCCTTTACGTTTTGGCGAAGCTAATATCCTCCGTTTTCGACGAGAGGAAGAAAAGTTCAAAGATGCTTTCGATATTATACTGGCGTCAGAATATGATGATGAAGGAGAGGAGCTCACAATTATTTCGTGCGGTCCTGAATTAGCAGAAGCGTTGAGAGCAGCCTGCATCCTAAAAATGGAAAATGGCATAGAAACGCGTGTGATTAATATGCACACCGTTAAGCCGCTGGACAACAACGCTATAATTCGAGCTGCCACTGAAACAAAAGCTATGCTCACCGTTGAGGAACACCAAGTGGGAGGGTTGGGTAGGTTAGTCGCCACTACGATACAGTGTGAGCATTCGCTGGATAATAAGCCGTTGCCGTTTGCTATGATCGGTATTCAGGATCGCTTTGGCGAATCGGGACAGCCCTGGCAACTTATTAAAAAGTTCGGAGTAGCAGCGGAACATATCGCACACAAGGCAAAGGAATTACTCAATCTATAGATGAAAGAAGGCAATGATGCAGTTTAGTGACGCCATGGGGCGCATGTCAGGAGAAGGCGCATTTGAGGTGCTGGCCAAGTGCAAGCAGATGGAAGCGGAAGGCCGCAAGATAATCCATCTTCAGATTGGTGAGCCGGATTTTGATACCCCAAAGAATATTTGCGAGGCCGCTATTAAAGCCATCAACAGTGGTAATACTCACTACAGTTCTTCCGGTGGTATCTTCGAAGCCAGAAAGACCGCAGCAGAGTATATGGCTCAAACTCGCAATATTGATATTGGACCTGAGCATGTTATTATTATGCCCGGCGTCAAACCGTTGATCTTTACAGCGATGATGGCTACTGTCAATCCCGGAGATGAGGTTATTGTCCCAAATCCGGGTTACCCAACGTACGAATCGGTCTCGAATTTCATTGGTGCCAAACCGGTACCTATGCACCTTCGGGAGGAGAAGGACTTTCGGTTTATAACAGATGAGTTGAAGGAACTAGTTAATCACAAGACCAGCTTGCTGGTGATTAACTCGCCGCAGAACCCGACCGGCGGAGTGCTCACCAAAGAGGATTTACAAACTATCTATGAACTGGCCGAAGAGTACGATTTCTGGATTCTATCCGACGAGATATATTCTAAAATTATCTACGATGCACCTTTCGAGTCAATAGGATCAATTCCAGGCGCTTTGAAACGTTCGATTCTTATCGATGGCATGTCCAAAACGTACGCTATGACCGGCTGGCGGCTGGGCTTTGCGGTAGTACCTGAGGATATGGCCGAGCGCTTGATCATGTTTGCTATCAATAATTTCTCGTGTACTAATACTTTTGCACAGGCGGGTATCGTTGAAGGGCTTACCGGGCCACAGGATGATGTCGACAAAATGATGGCACAGTTCCGTCGTCGCCGCGAAGCAATCGTTAACGGGTTAAACGCTATCGAGGGCGTATCCTGCCTGATGCCACAAGGCGCTTTCTACGCCTTCCCGAACATTACTGAAACAGGTTTATCATCTCAGATATTAGCAGATAAACTGCTCGATGAATGTGGAGTAGCCTGTTTGGCTGGTACCTGCTTTGGCGAGTATGGTGAGGGATACCTGCGTTTCTCCTATGCCAACTCAGTTGAGAATATTCAGGAAGCTCTGCGCCTGATGGATGAACTTCTGGTGAAGGAACGAGCATAGATATAGCCATAGACTAAGATTAACAAGAGCCGACATTCTATGTCTCACGGTGGCTTAGATCTCTAACAGGCTGTTGAAAAAGTGCTTTTTCATGCTCCTTTGCTAACATGAATGTCATCCCCGCGAAAGCGGGGAACCAGTAACTTATTGATCAATATGGATTCCTGCCTTCGCAGGAATGACAA
>Ga0164318_10006903_pt1 | contig 11010 bp, 12 predicted proteins | sample GuaBasSedimGuay9_FD_113734 | JGI IMG/M metagenome (GOLD analysis project Ga0164318, IMG submission 113734) | Subseafloor sediment microbial communities from Guaymas Basin, Gulf of California, Mexico - Guay9, Core 4571-4, 0-3 cm | ecosystem: Environmental > Aquatic > Marine > Hydrothermal vents...
CGAAGAATCTCCTATGTTTACGAGAGGGAGACTCTTCGTTCACTAATCTTAGCTTCGCTAAGACACGTTCTCTCAGAGTGACACATCAACGCTTTTTTATTAAGAGGGAGTGAACGGTTACAACCAAAGAAAAGATCGTTTTGGCTACTTGGCACAGATGTAACTCCACAACCAAGAGCATCATCCCCAATCCTATCTCGGCTTCGAGGCGCTGGCCGGTGTACAAGTAGTCCGTGGGGGTGGAGCCGGTGCGCCTGACGCATTACCTCAACCCCATTGATGCCAGGTATTTTGAGTCCCAAGAGCATCAGGTCATATTCTCCCTCATTGAGTTTATCAAGAGCGTTTTCGCCACCATCTACAGCACCTACGCCGCAGCCTTCTAGCTTTAAGCTATCTTGAAGAGACTCGCGGATATTCTTTTCATCGTCAACAATCAAAATTTCAGCAGTCATAATACTCTCCCTGAGAAAAGCAAATCGTATCTTCTCAATAAACAGGGACAAGACCTCCGAGGTTTGCACTACAAAAACCTCGGAGGTCTTAGCCTCACCCCAAAATATTGAGATGATACAGCAAATCGATCATGGACTTACTTCACAATAGACTTATCATTCTATGATGCCGTCATACTGTATATTAATTACCGATAAACCTCATTTTGAATTACTAAATGGCCTCGAAAAAATTATGTTATACTACTACTGGCTTAACAAAAAGCCGGGCAGCTCTTCCAAGCTCCCGGCCACGGCCAACGCGATATGAGCGCGCGGCAAGGAAATGATAGCAAACAAACGCCGCTCACGCAAGTTGTGGGCGGTTTTTTTCGCGGTTACCACCCCTCAAATTATGGATAAACAAGTTAAATCAAGACAACGAGTTGCAGATTACGGAGAAGTATTCACCAACCCTGATACCGTGAATGCGATGCTTGATTTAGTGAAGCAAGAAACCGAGCGGATTGACTCGCGTTTCTTAGAACCTGCCTGTGGCACAGGTAATTTTTTAATTGAAATTTTGCGTCGCAAACTGGATGTTGTGGAGAAAAATTACCGCCGCAGTCAGTTGGAGTTTGAACGCAATCTGGTACTGGCGATATCGTCCTTGTATGGCATTGACATTTTGGAAGATAATGTCATCGTCTGTTGCCGACGGCTCTTTGCCCTGGCAGACGAGCGCTATACAGCCCTATTCAAAACAAAAGCCAAAGACGCCTGTCGCCGCACAATAAACTACATTTTGGAAAAGAACATCATCTGGGGCGATGCACTGGATTTGAAGACGGTTGGTCCCGAAACCCATCAAATTATTTTTGCCGAGTGGTCTTTCCCACTGCATAACAGCCAGATCAAACGGCGTGATTTTGTCTTTGCTCAGTTGATGCCAAATGACGACAAAAAACAATTGGGCTTATTTTCGCAAAATGTACATCTTTCCGATTTAGGCAAAAAAGTTTTTGTGCCTACCGAAATACATAGTTATCCAATGGTTCATTTTTTGAAGGTCGTTGAAGCCTATGATTGAAAATTATAACCCCGATGTACTCTCTTGCCTTGCAAACCTGAGCAACGATGAGGTCTTTACCCCGCCGGGCATCGTCAACCAGATGCTTGACCTGCTGCCGGAGGAAATTTGGCGCGATAAGAATATCACGTTTCTCGACCCTGCCACCAAGACGGGCGTATTTTTACGCGAAATCGCCAAACGGCTGATGCAGGGCTTGGAAGATGAAATCCCCGACCATCAGGAACGCATTAATCATATTTTCACTAAACAACTCTTTGGCATCGCCATCACCGACATCACCGCTCTGCTTTCGCGGCGCAGCGTGTATTGCTCCAAAAGTGCCAACGGCAAATACTCTGTTGCTGAGGGCTTTGGCGACTCGCAAGGCAATATCCATTTCGAACGCATTGAGCACACCTGGCAGAACGGCCGTTGCCAGTATTGCGGCGCTAGTCAGGGCGAATATGACCGTGACTCAGCGCTGGAAAGCCATGCTTACCAGTTTATTCACACCGAGAACCTGAAGGAGATTTTCAAGATGCAATTCGATGTCATTGTCGGCAACCCGCCCTATCAGCTAAGTGATGGGGGATATGGGCGGAGCGCTTCCCCGATTTATCACAAGTTTGTTGAGCAAGCCAAAAAACTTCAACCCAGATATTTGACAATGATTATTCCTGCCCGTTGGTTTGGAGGCGGAAAGGGTGTAAACAGTTTTCGGGAAGAGATGCTAAACGATGCCCGTATTCGAAAACTGGTGGATTTTGAAGACGCAAATGAAGTCTTTCCCGGCGTAGATATTGCCGGCGGCATCTGTTATTTCTTGTGGGAGAGAGATTCAAAAGGACTATGCAAGGTTGTGAATATTCACGGCGAAGTTCAAACCGCTTCCACGCGGAGTTTGAACGAGTATAAAATCTTTATACGGCATAGTGAAGCAGTTCCTGTTATTCGCAAAGTGTTGGCAAAGCAAGAAAAAACCATGAATGAGCAGGTTTCAGCGAGTAAACCCTTTGGATTGCGCACATATGTAAGACCTCAGAAAAATGGTGATATTATCCTGCGTTGGCAAAAAGGCGAAGGCCCTTATAACAGTGAAGACATTACGGTTGGTGTTGAACTGATAGATAAATGGAAAGTTATCACTTCTTATGTTGGTCATGACCACGCCGGAAATCCTGGCAAAGATGGAAAGCGAAGAGTGCTGTCAAAAATTGACATACTCTCCCCGGGGACTATTTGCACAGAAACGTATCTTGTCATTGGAGCGTTCAATAAAAAATCCGAGGCGGAAAATTTGATTGCTTATATGCAAACCAAGTTCTTCCGTTTCTTAGTTTCCCAATTTATGTATTCTCACCACATCACGAAAAATTCTTACTCTTTCGTTCCGATTTTAGACATGGGTGTTAAATGGACGGATGAAATGCTGTGTGAGCGTTACGGAATTATAAAAGAAGAGTTTAAATTCATCGAATCTAAGATTCGCCCAATGGGAGAAGAAGAAAGTGGGTAACAACTTTTTCCCGCCGCGCCCGGCGGCTGTTCCAAAAATCTACGCTTACGAAGATACAAATCCGCAATATGCGGGCTTGCTCAAAGTGGGCTATACTACCAAAGATGTGCGGGAACGGGTGACGGCGCAGTACCCAACCTTGAGACCGGGTGAGCCGCCATATCACATTGTGCTGGAAGAATCCGCCATGTGTAATGATGGCACAACCTTCTCCGACCATGATATTCATCGTCACCTGCGCAGGCTAGGCATCCCCAATCCGAAAGGCGAGTGGTTTCAGTGCACAGTGGAGGATGTGAGATCTGCTGTACTTGCCGTTCAACGTGGGGAACTGAATGAAGAACAACGTACACTCAATTTTTCCATGCGCCCCGAACAGCATGAAGCCGTTGAAAGAACAGCTACTTATTTCCGTAAATTCAAAGAAGAAGAAAATAACAAAACACCGCACTTCTTATGGAATGCCAAAATGCGCTTTGGTAAAACTTTCGCTACCTATCAACTTGCAAAAAAGATGCGCTGGAAAAAGGTCTTAGTGCTGACATTCAAGCCCGCTGTGCAAAGCGCTTGGGAATCCGACCTAAAAAACCATGTTGATTTTGAAGGCTGGCAATTTATCAAGCCCGGAGGTCTCACCTACGAAGAAGCTGATACGAGCAAGCCCATCGTCTGTTTTGGCTCTTTTCAAGACTATCTAGGAAAGAACAGAAGCACTGGCGGCATCAAAACTAAGAATGAGTGGGTACATACTACAAATTGGGATGCGGTCATATTGGATGAGTATCACTATGGTGCGTGGCGCGAAAAAGCCAAAGACCTCTTTGAGGCGGAAGAGGTAGACGAAATCAAATTTGCGGAAGGTGAAGGTGCGGAATTTTTGAAAGCGATTGATGAGGAAATTGGAGACTTTCTGCCCATCACGTCCGATCATTATTTGTACCTATCTGGTACACCTTTCCGCGCCATCGCATCGGGCGAGTTCATCGAAGAACAGATTTTTAACTGGACATATTCAGACGAACAAAGAGCCAAAGGAAATTGGCAAGGAGATGATAACCCTTATGCCATGCTCCCGCGCATGGTGTTGCTTACCTACCAATTACCTGATGATATCAGCGAGATTGCCCTGAAAGGGGAATACAACGAGTTTGACTTGAACGTCTTCTTTGCCGCCGAAGGGAAAGGGATGTTTGCCCGCTTCAAATATGAAGATGAAGTGCAGAAATGGCTAGATTTGCTTCGCGGTGCGTTTCTGCCCACCACTGTGGATAATCTCAAACTGGGCAAGGGTAACAGGCCGCCTATGCCTTTCTCAGATGTGCGGCTGCTCAACGTGCTTTCTCACACCTTTTGGTTTTTGCCTAGTGTTGCTGCCTGCCATGCGATGAAAAACCTGATGGAAGAGCGGCAAAACAATTTCTATCACAGTTACAACATCAAGGTCGCAGCTGGTGCAGAAGCAGGCATCGGTGTAGAAGCGCTTTACCCCGTGCAACGGGCAATGGGCAATCCACTAGAGAGCAAAACCATCACGCTCTCTTGCGGCAAACTTACTACTGGTATCACAGTCAAACCCTGGACAGGCATCTTTATGTTGCGCAATTCATCCAGTCCTGAAACCTATTTTCAGGCCGCTTTCCGCGTACAATCGCCGTGGACGGTCAGTAATCCCGATGGTAAAAATCCAAACACGGAAGAGGTTATTAAACACGAATGTTACATTTTCGATTTCGCCCCCGACCGCGCTTTACGCCAAATTACTGAATATGCTAGTCGCTTAAACGTAGACGAAACTGCCAGCCCAGAAGCTAAAGTTGCCGAGTTTATCAGCTTTTTACCTGTTCTAGCATACGATGGCAGTTCAATGAAACAGATTGACGCAGCGGGCATTTTAGATATGGCCATGAGCGGCACTACCGCGACTTTGCTGGCTCGTCGCTGGGAGAGTGCATTATTGGTCAATGTAGATAACGAAACGCTGGCACGACTGATGGCGAATGAGAAAGCAATGGAGGCTTTGTTGAGTATTGAAGGTTTCCGCAATCTGAATCAAGACATCGAGACCATTATCAACAAATCTGAAGCCGTCAAAAAAGCCAAACGCGACGCTAATGACAGACAACTAGACAGAGAGGAGAAAAAGAAATTAAGCGAAGCCGAAAAAGAATACAAGAGTAAACGAAAGATGATTCAAGAAAAGCTCATTAAATTTGCCACCCGTATTCCTATCTTTATGTATCTCACAGATTATCGCGAGCATACACTAAGGGATGTAATTACCAAACTCGAACCTGGACTTTTCAAACGAGTCACAGGGTTAAATGTCAAGGATTTTGAGTTACTGGTCAGCCTCAATGTATTCAATAGCGCTTTGATGAATGATGCGGTGTATAAATTCAAAAGATATGAGGATGCCAGTCTCGTGTATACCGGAATCAACAAGCATGAAGGCGAAGATATTGGCTTGTACGACACAGTTTTAAGCCGAAGTGACTACGATACGATTATCATAAATAAACCGGTAGAGACTTTTGAAACCCAATAGATTATCCTAATTAAAACGCACATCGTGTGAATACAACGAAGTCCATTATTGGCGTTAAAGGCATTGTTGAGTGAGATGGAATTTAATTAGTGGTTGGGCAGCACCATCATCACCGAAGACGGCAACGTAGTTGGGTCTACAGTCACATTGCAAGGTGATTATATCCAAGACTTCACTGCAAAAAGATCAATTTCACCACAAAGGCACTAAGTTCACAAAGAATTCTCTCGAAGAACACAAAGAAAAACTTTGCATTTTTTGAGATTTTGTAGTTTTTGTAGTAGGCTCATGTTATACTAGCCTGTAAGCACACAGTAAGCACTAATGGAAGTGGCTATGACCCGCACAATCTTTCGCAGCGGAAACAGCACAGTGGTTTCATTGCCGTCAGGAATTTTAGAGAATATAGGACTAGGTGTTGGTGATGAAGTAAACGTTGTGGCTGATGTTCAACAAGGCCATATAATCATTCAGCCAATAAATACAATGCCGGAAAAGATAACCCCCGCTCTATTAGAAGAAATCGATCAATTTATTGACCGCTGTCGCCCCGCCTTAGATGATTTGGCTGATGACAAAGCATGAAATACCTAACAGCCTCAGAGATAGCCGTCATCCACGCTCGCCTTATCCAGCGTACAGGGGAATGTTTTTTCCAAAACGCACAGCAAATTCACCATTGACACCTTGAATTATTTGGATATACTTTAAGCAGTATACCCGCCAAGCCTCTACCCTTTTGGGCACGCTCAAATATGGCGGGTTTTTTTATACATCAAGAGGTTGCATGAAATACACTAAACCCGCCATTTCATTTGAACAACAAGCACAGCGTTTACTTGACCGAGGATTGATTGCACCCAATAAAGAAGCTTTGATTCAGCATCTAAGCATGGTGAATTATTATCGTTTAAGTGCATATTGGTATCCTTACAAGCGTATTGACAGCACAGGGAATGAATGTTTCGCTCCCGACACAACATTTGAGACAATCTGGCGGCGGTATACTTTTGACCACCATTTGCGCTTATTAGTGATGGACGCTATTGAGCATGTTGAAATAACGATTTTGCGCACCCGCATAGTAGAGCAGTTTACGTTGTTGCATGGCCCATTTGGATATTGTGATCCAGGGAACTTCCATCCTAAATTTGATCATGTTCGCCTTATGCAGGAAACAGATAATGCCGTAGAGCGAAGCAAAGAAGAATTTGTACAACGGTTTCAACGCAAATATACCAGCGAACCACACTTGCCGCTCTGGATGACGGCTGAAGTGATGACTTTTGGACAATTATTCACGTTTTTTCGCTTCTTGCATAATGTAGAGAAAAAACAAATTGCTCAGATGTTAAACGTACATTTACCAGTGCTAGAATCCTGGTTGCATACCTTACTTTTCATCCGTAATGTTTGTGCCCATCATAGCCGCCTGTGGAATCGCGCAATTCCCATTCGTCCCAAATTGCCTATAGCACGTCATAGTCCTGAGTGGCACAAGCCAGTCAAGATAAGTAATCGACGCGTGTTTGTCGTGTTGACTGTGTTGAAATACTTGCTTTCCCACATCTCACCCCAAACAGATTGGAATGATCGCTTATTTAGCCTACTGGATGAATATCATGATATACCCTTAAGGGAGATGGGATTCCCTGAGAATTGGCGGGGAAGCTCCTTGTGGAAATAGATATCTAATAACACACGATTTGTCGCCCGGCGAAATCGCCATAGTGGAGGGCGCAACCAATGAGTGAATTAAACAAACCCACCGGTGAAATCATTCTCTACCAAACAGAAGATGGGCAAACAAAGCTGGAAGTCAGCCTTGAAGATGAAACAGTATTGAGTTGTTAGAATCAACTGTCAAGGAAATCTTGATAGTTCGTGTAGAAAACTCAGTTATTAAGGAATACTTAATAACTGCTGCGGATGAAAAAATATCGCCAACAACACCTCAACGCTCCATCGCCTATAAAATAGCATTTTCTGGAAGCGGTCGAGGAAACAAAGCAAATTGAAGAAGCAAAACCATACCCCAGAAAAAGTGTAATAAGAACTTCCTGGAAATTTATGAGCCAATCTGATGCTAATTCTCGTGCACCACGTACTAAAATATTTGATCACTTGAACAATCTCTTGGGTGTTGAAGGTGTTCAAATTGCAAAGCAAGTTGCTCAGCATGCTATAGATGGTGAGCGTGAAGAAAGCTTGAAACTCCTCCAAGCATATGATGCTAAATTAGGTGGCGTTAGCTTACATTGGTTTGAAGAAAAACGACAATTAGGAGTTTATCGTTCTTTGTTTTATGTGTTATTACCCTTAAAATATAGTAATGCTCCCCAGCATGATAGTCGGCGTATCATTTACAGCTCAGGAGTATATCTTGAAGAATTGATAAAGCGTATGGTACGTTTGAATATATTTGACAAATTACGCGACACTAATAACAAATTACCTTTAGGGGTACTTGTTCGTAAAGTAAAAAAATATGTTCCAGTAGACATTGCTAATGAATTAGAATGGCTTTCTCAACGAGTACACAATTATGCTAAACATGCTTATAATTTTGAGCTGGAACCGGATCCACCAGAGCATTATTTTGATTTAGATGAAGCTATTGCGGTGTATCTCATTGCCCGAAAATTAGGACTAGAATTGGAAAGCATAAGCGGAAAAACTCATGAGCAGTTAATGATGGAATAGAACAGCAACGAAAGGAGGAAAAATGTCTCTTATACGATGTAAACGTCATGGCAAGCCAAGGAAAGGAAAATATACCTATCCACGTTTCGTAAAACCAGTAGGATGGTCTAAAACTGCGGCAATATGTGTCCATCGCACGTAAGGGACTTGATCAATTATTGGTGACAAGCGCAGAGCCAGTCGCCGAGTTTTTAGATGATTTGAGGATGTGAGGAAAAATGGCAAAAATCAATTATGAAATCACGAAGCAAATCGGCGTGCTGTCCACATCTAAAAGTGGCTGGACGAAAGAATTAAATCTAATCAGCTGGAATGGGAATGCGCCTAAATATGATATCCGCGCGTGGTCTCCAGATCATGAGAAAATGGGGAAGGGTATTACTCTCTCGGATGAAGAGGTAAAGACATTAAAAACTTTGCTAGATGAAACAAAAAACTGACTCAGAAGGAAATTACCCGATGGTTGAAAGCTATGACTATGTAGCTATCAACCTACATAGTCATAGCTTGTGTTTTTCATAAGCTTGCCTTAAAAAATAAAGCGAGGTGGCCTAAACCACCTCGCTCTTGCTTTAAGAGTGTGCGTGTCACCCAGTCTTCGTTTATGACTATGCGAAAGAAAAAACGTCATAGGTGTAGGTCGGGGGTGATTGCGGCATGGCTGCTCCTTGGGAGTAATGGTGCAACTGATTGAGGAGAATTGCATCATCTTTCAGCTCCCAATATCTGCCCACACAACCAATTATAAATTATAATAATCACTCTATATACATCATAACCTCCAAGGAAGGAGATCGCTTCATGCACCTAAGCATTCACATAGAAAGAACCGGCGGCACATCATTACTCGCGGAGCTTCAAAAATTCTACGGCATAGACAGAATCATGGTTTACTCCGCAGATAGAGATAAGATCATACGAATGAACCACATCATTATTTCCCCTGCCAATGAGTCTTTAACTAAAATAAAGGCTTTCTTAGAACACACGAAAATTATCGCTTTTATTTATCAGCTTTACGCATCTTTTTTAAAGAAAAGTGATGACGTTTTGCCCTGGCACGACCCTGAAGACGTCCCAGATAATGTTGACGCCATTCAAGGGCATTTCACGCCCGACCGTTTCGCGAAACTTCTTCCCACCTCATTCGTTAGCGTCGTACTCCGAGACCCCTTGGAACGAATCATTTCCCAATACCTGCACTGGCGCAGGGCCGGGGGTAATATGGGATTTCGCGTAGAAGTACCCTACAATCCCAAAATGACTTTTGAGGAATATGCTTTCCGAGACGAATTCACCAATTTTCAAACCCGAGCGTTAGGCTCAATGAAATTGGAAGATTTTGATCTTGTGGGTATCACCCCCCGCCTAAACAACTTCGTGGCCCGCATCATCGGCAAATCCGACGAGAAAGACTTTCACGCAACCCAAATGAACTACATAGGTCAAAAGCCAAAATATGAAGACCTGGGCATCACCCCCGAAACGATAGAAAGATTCAAAAGGATTAATGACGAAGACTATAAAACCTATCAAAAGGCAATTGAGTTGGCAGCGTAGTTTGGTAGTTGGATAGTTTTGGTTCTTCAGGAAATAGCGGGGTTGCACTTAACAAAGTAACCCAACTATGTCGCTGCGAGGAACGTCTTTTGTGACGTGGCAGCCTCCCCAACTATCTAGGAGAGCCCCGCGAGGGGGCGCAGAGCGTGCCGCACCCCCAGAAAACGGGGGTTCGCAATGACATCTACCCCGTGAATTCCGAAAGAGCCATAGTTTTTTAGTTTCCTAGTTTGATAGTTGGCAAAGGCAAAAACATGAAGAATTCACTCCTGAAATTAGGCGGAGGAGCGTTAACTCTCACAGCAATCATTCTAGCGGCCTACTATTTGCCAGGTTTCCTTGCCCGCTATCGGCTGCTAATTAGCGTGGTCAGCGGCCTAACGGGGAGTCTGCTTTTTGGGGGATTATTACTTGTCAAACGACATGCCCGCATGAAAAAAGCGGGGCTAATAGCTCGGTCTTCGCTCTATAAAGATTACAGCCCAGCCGAATTCGAAGAAATAACAGCAGAAATCTTCCGGCAAAGAGGCTACAAGGCCAAAGTGACAGGAAAATCCGGCGACTTAGGCATAGACGTACTTCTATCAAAAAATGGGGAAAAAATAGGCATCCAGTGCAAGCACTACAAAGGCTCCATTGGGCCTTCGGTAATTCGAGAATTTGTGGGAGCATTAGAGGGGGCGCGGCTAGAAAAAGGGTATTTTGTGACCACCAGCCATTACACATCTGGAGCGAAGCAAGCCGCCCGGCGAACCCATTGGAATATAGAACTAATTGACGGGCAAATGTTGGGACGCATGCTCAATCAGATTGACGCCACTTTTGACGTGGAACTCATCCCCTCCCAGCGTTGGCGTGACCTGGCGCTCTTCTCGAAAACTGGCCTGTTGCTCTTCCTCATGGTAGACATCGCGGCAATACTGGGAGGCGCGGTCTACTTGCTGCTGGCTGGCTAGAACAATCGTCGTAACTGTTCAGGCTATAGCTAAATGAACTACAATGGAACGCGGATGGGCCTGCGGCCTCGCGGATTTAGCGGGTTTTCGCGGATTTAAAAGGGACGGTTCACAAATAAGCAGACACTTTCCAAATCAATATGTCGCTGAGAGAAGTGTATTTTGCGACGTGGCAGCCTCCCAGTTAGCACAAGTACACTACGGTCGGGGAGATTGCCACACCC
>Ga0164318_10006904_pt1 | contig 11009 bp, 10 predicted proteins | sample GuaBasSedimGuay9_FD_113734 | JGI IMG/M metagenome (GOLD analysis project Ga0164318, IMG submission 113734) | Subseafloor sediment microbial communities from Guaymas Basin, Gulf of California, Mexico - Guay9, Core 4571-4, 0-3 cm | ecosystem: Environmental > Aquatic > Marine > Hydrothermal vents...
AGTTTTAATTTAACAGGAGTCAAAGAGTCAGGATCGCATGCACCGGGAGATGATTTTTTTTCCGACAACTCTGAGGTCGGCAATACCCTGACAATCACAGAATCTACTTCCGGTACGGTCGGCGGCTCAATTGTTTTTGACTCTGCCAAATCATACACGGTAACCGCCCCTGATGCGAATGCTATTTTTGACGATACTGATGCTCATGGGTCATCGCTTTCAGATGTCGGTTCAATCGATATCGGCAGCCAGACCGGTGCTAATAAAGCGATCAGCGTAATCGACAGTGCCCTGTCTTTTGTCGACGGACTGCGCGCCGATCTCGGTGCGGTTCAAAACCGTTTCGAGTCAACAATTGCAAATCTTCAAAACGTATCTGAAAACATCTCTGCATCCCGTTCCCGCATATTAGATGCCGATTTTGCCGCGGAGACCAGCAATTTAACAAGATCCCAGATACTCCAGCAGGCCGGAGTAGCGATGTTAGCCCAGGCAAACCAGTTGCCGCAGACGGTTCTTTCCCTGCTGCAATAAACAGAAGGGCAGAAGTAAAGTGAAAACCGGGTTTGAAGGATGCCCAAAAAGCTGTTGCCCGGGTATTTAACAAACCAGGGGGGCAATCATGCCCCTTATCTCAATCTCATAACTCATCACTCATAAACCAACAAAGGATAATATACCATGGGAATGGCTGTCGGAGGCTTAATGAGCGGCCTTGATACCGAGGGGATTATAAGCAAGATGATGGATCTGGAACGGCGTCCGGTCCAGCTTCTGCAAAATCGCGAAGCTGCTTTCCAGGTAAAATTAACGGCTTATGGTTCAATTAAATCCATACTCAATGATTTTAAGTCCGCAGTTAATTCATTAAAAAACGAAGATATCTTCTCAGCTTTTTCAGCCGTATCAACAGATAATGATATCCTGACTGCCTCGGCCTCCAATGAGGCCGGGCCCGGCAGCCATTCGATTGTAGTAAAACAGCTTGCTCAGTCCCAGTCTGTCAGAAGCAGTGCTTTTATAAACAGCGAAGATAGCATGGGAACCGGGACAATTTCGATCCGGATAGGCAGCGGGGATGCTGTTGAGATTGCAATCAATGAAGATAACAGCAGCCCGGCAGAAATCGCCCGGGCCATTAATGATTCAGATGCCGGTGTAAGCGCCGGGATTGTGGATGACGGCCTGGGAAATTTCTATCTTACATTGACGGCCGATGAAACCGGAGCCGATAATACCATAAGCGTTACAATTGATGATGATGACGGCGTGAACAATGATGCCGCAGGGCTTTCCGCCCTTTATAATGATCCTGCCGCGCAAAGCATGTTTGAAACCGGGGCCGCCTTAAACAGCAGGCTTACAGTAGACGGAATAGATGTTGAGAGGTCGGGAAACAGTATTGACGACCTTTTCAAAGGAGTTACATTAACCTTGAATGAAGCTGATATTTCCAAAACTGTGGACCTTAATATTTCCCATGATATAGGTTCCATAAAATCAAAGATCAGTGCCTTTGCAGATGCTTACAACAGTGTTGCGGATGAACTTTCAAAGCAGCAATCCTTTGGAAAAGAAGGCGCAAAGTCAGGGACTCTGATCGGAGACAGCGCGGTAAGGTCGATCAACAGCAATCTGCAGGCTCTTTTGGGAAAAAGTGTCAGTGGAATTGAAAGCAGTTGTAACAGGCTGGCCGGCATCGGCATATCAAGAGATCTCAATGGAAAGCTTCAGATAGATGACTCTATCCTGACAGATGCCTTAAGCAGCAAGCTCGATGATGTAAAAATGCTCTTTACGGCAGACTCTTCCGATACCCATGGGATTGCAGGGCAACTTTACGATTATCTTGATGGGGTTTTAAATCCAGTTGATGGAACTATTGCTTCCAGAGAAAAAGGATTGCAAAATTCGATTGATGATCTTCAGGAGAGGCAGATATCCATTGAGTCAAGAATCACAAAACGAGAAGAGATATTGTGGGATCAGTTTAACTCGCTTGAACTGCTGCTTGGAAATTATCAGGCAACCAGCAATTATCTGGGCCAGCAGATCTCGGCTCTGGCCAATCTTAATGAGCAGATTGCGAACCGGTAATAATGTGCAAATAATAATGTGCAAAACGAAAGGAACCATCCCGTACTCAAAACTCAATACTCAAAAAGATCTGAGATTAAGAAAAAAACATGATTAACAATGCCATAGATGCTTATAACAGAACGACTGTAGCCGCAAATATAAACAAAGAAGATATCTTGTTAAAGCTTTATGATGGAGTTATCCGTTTCATAAGTTTTGCCCAAAAAGCAGTAGAAGAAGGAAACATTCCAAGGAAGGGGGAATTTATTTCAAGATCACTGGCCATAATTACAGAGTTGGATAATGCTCTGGACCGGAAAAATGGCGGCATTATAGCAGATAACCTCTCTTTTATCTATTTTTATGTGACCAGGCTTTTAACAGATGCCAATATTGGAAATAATCCAAAACCATTACAAGAAGCCCGGGAATTGTTAGACGGCCTTCTGGATAGCTGGCATAAGGCAGTCAGGCAAAAGACGGTATCTGAATGTGATCCGACCAAAGCAGATAAGATTCAATCCAATGGAATGATCAATGTTGCATAAAGGTTTGCAAAAAGAAATCATTAAAGAACTCTGTACTATTAATAAAAATATCGTTGATGTTCTTGAGAAGGATGATCTTGATGCAATAAAGAGTCTGTCGGAAAAATATCAAAGGGCCATGAAATGTCTAACAGATTCAGGACCGATTACAGATCCGGATCAGCATCAGCCGGTTTCAGACCTTAACAAAATTATATTAAGGACATGTAAACTCCTTGAAGAGAAAAAGAACCAGATACTTAATCGGCTTATAAAAACAGACAAGGCGAAAAAATGCGCCAATGCTTATGAAAATAATGTTTCAGGAGGAAGATAGTGGAATTATTCAGCCCTGTTTCCAATGACGAGTTTTCCAAATCCATGCACCCTGTTGAACAATCCAGGCTCGATCCCGGAAGAACCAGAAGCAGTGAAAAAAAAGATTCCTGCGGATTTGAAAAAAAAGAAAAAAATCAGATAGAGGAAGCCTTGTTTAATAGTAAAGAGGATAAAAATGAGGATAAAAATATAGAAAAAAAGGTGGAAGATCTTACAGCGGCCACCGAAAAATATCTTCATTCCATCAATGTAAAACTCAACTTCAAAATGCACAAAGAGAGCGGACGGATAATCATCAGGGTTATAGACAGTGAAACTGACAAAGTTATAAGAGAGATCCCGCCGAAAAAAATTCTGGAATTAGCCGACCACATGAAAGAGATGATAGGCACCCTGTTTGACAAAAAAGTATAAGTATAGGTATTTTTTACAGAAATCACTCCAACATCTTCTATCGGCATATTCAGACAGATGCGCCGACTCATCTGAAAAATGCTCTTCAACGCCGGCATTTAATTGATATTATTGAAAAGTTATATCGAACTCACGTTAATTAAAATTCCAATGAATTTTCATTGCTTTTCCAATCCGATATATTTTGTTTTCTTTTAGATCGCCAATAAATTTTACTATCCTGCTTTTATCAAGGGTTCGTATCTGATCAGCCTTGGCTTTTGAGTTTTTAGGCAGATTGGCGGAACCTTTTTCCAGCAACACTTCAATTGGCAAGATATATCTCTCCTTTTTCAATAATCATCCCATCCCTCTAAATCAACATTTTCAAATTCTTTGACAAGTTCCGGGCTTTCATGCCTGGCGGCTCGATATCCTTGTTTAAGAATTTCATTCAGTTTTTTTCTTTTGTTCGATCCGTATCTTTATGGCTTTGGCGATAAACTGGCTCCGTTTCCGAGGCCCTGCCAGCCTGTCTAATGAATTGACCAGATTTTTTGGAAGTGTTATGTTTAATCTTATATTCTGCGTATTCATTATGCACCTCTGTAATCATTAATTTAACAAGACAAAAGCGTCATGGCATTTCCAGAAGCGCACAAAAAATGGAGAATGTTTTAAAAAATATGAAAAAATACGCGGAATTATAGCACTTGCCCATAGCTGCGGCGTTTTTTTTACTTGCCTATCGGCTGAAAATTGTTTAGCTTTGTTACGGGAAAAAGCTTACATATGGGGCCGTCCCAAATGCCCATTCATTTCTACCTAAATCCCAAAATAAGTTATCAAATGGAAAAATTACTGACATGAAACCTGTTGTTGCCATTGTGGGGCGGCCTAATGTGGGCAAGTCCTCTCTTTTTAATCGTATTGTTAAATCAAAAAACGCCATTGTAGATGATTCTCCCGGAGTTACCAGGGATAGAAATTATGGCGATGCAAGCTGGGATGACACCCAATTTACGTTGATTGATACGGGAGGATTTATAAAGGGAGATGACAATGGTTTTGCGCGTCAGATCCGATTTCAGGTTGACCAGGCCATTGAAGATGCTGATTCAATTATACTTGTATTAGATGGAAAAGAAGGAATTTCTCCCTTTGATGCAGATCTTGTCAAAACTCTGCGCACATCCGCAAAGCAGGTATTTTACGCTGTAAATAAGATCGACGGGATTGAACAAGAAAAAAATCTATCTGAATTTTACAGTCTGGGAATAGAGAAACTGCATCCTGTCTCTGCTGAACATGGATACGGCATACGTGATTTTCTCGATGATCTTGTCTTTTCCCTGCCAAAATCTATTTCCGAGCCTTCGGCCGGCATAATTAAGATCGCAGTGATCGGCAGGCCTAACGTTGGAAAATCTTCACTGATCAACTTCATTTTGGGAGAAGATCGTCTCCTTGTAAGCAATATTCCAGGCACAACACGTGATACCATCGATTCGGTCTGCGATATTGATGGAAAATCATATCTTTTTATCGATACTGCCGGCATCAGACGCAAAGGGCGTGTTTCAAAAAAACTTGAAAAATTTTCCATCATCAAAGCCTTGAAAAGTCTTGACCGGTGTGATGTGGCGCTGATTCTTGTTGATGCCTGCGAAGGGATTACCCAGCAAGACATTACTGTTGCCGGTTATGCTTATGAGCGTGGATGCGGCTGTATTATGCTTCTGAATAAATGGGATATTGTTGAAAAAGAGAAAAAAAGCGTAAATAAATATTATGACCAATTGAAAATAGAAGCAAAATTTTTAAGCTTTGCTCCGGTATTGACCATTTCAGCTAAAACCGGTCTAAGGGTTTCAAAAATTTTCAGCCTGATCCAGCAGGTCCAGAGCCAGTATTCCAAACGCCTGGGAACCGGAAGACTGAACAAGATATTGAAGCAGGCTGTTGAAAAGAATGAGCCTTCACTTCATCGTGGAAAACGAATCAAGTTTTATTATGCAACACAGGTCTCTGCCAAACCCCCTACCTTTGTAATATTTGTCAATTATCCTGACGCAGTTCATTTTTCTTACAAGAGATATCTGATAAACCAGATCCGCGAAAAGGCCTCTCTTGACAAAACTCCAATCCGGATTATTTTCCGCCTTCGAACAGGCCGCATTGAATTTACGACACCCAAGGGGCAGAGGAGAAAAAATAAAGGATCATAGCGGATTATTGAGTTTTGGGTTTTGAGTTACTCAATACCTGACTTACAACTCATCACCCATAACTCACTACTCATATTCACCGAAAAGGTAAAATCAGATGAGTATTTATAATCTTGATAAAGTTTTTAAACCTAAAACCCTGGCTGTTATCGGGGCAAGTGAAAAAGAAAAAAGCATCGGTCATGTCATTGTAGATAATCTGGAGAAAAGCGGGTATAAAGGCAAAACATTTCCTGTAAATCCCCGCTATAAATCAGTATGCGGCCTGCCGTCATATCCTGCTTTGAAAGATATCGGCAGCTCTATCGATCTTGCCGTTATTGCCACGCCGATCATCACTATACCATCGATCATAAAAGAATGCGCTGAAACAGGTGCCGGCGGAGCAATTGTCATTGCTGCCGGTGGAAAAGAAACAGGAAAAAAAGGCCGGAAGACAGAGGCTGAAATCAAGAGGACCGCTGATGCAGCCGGAATACGGATTATTGGCCCGAACTGTCTGGGAATCATATGTTCCGGATCGAAGTTAAATGCCAGCTTTGCGAGCCATAACCCTTTGCCGGGAAACCTGGCTTTTATTTCACAAAGCGGGGCTATATGCACAGCCGCTCTTGATCTCTCTTTAAAAGAAAGAATCGGTTTCAGCCATTTTATAAGTATCGGTTCCATGCTGGATGTTGATTTCGGGGATCTGATAGATTATCTTGGCCATGATCCCCTGGTCAGCAGTATTGTTTTGTACATTGAAAGCCTGAGCAATATCAGAAAGTTTATGAGCGCCGCCCGTTCTGTTTCACGCATTAAACCGATTGCGGTGCTTAAATCCGGAAAAAGCAAGGCAGGTGCAAAAGCCGCGGCTTCTCACACGGGCGCGATGGCAGGTGAAGATGCTGTATATGATGCGGCTTTTAAAAGAGCCGGTCTTGTAAGAATCGATACAATTGAAGATCTTTTCGGCTGCGCCGAACTTTTGGCTAAGCAGCCCCGTCCCATAGGTCATGGTTTAGCCATTATCACAAATGCCGGCGGTCCAGGAGTTGTGGCCACTGATGCTTTATCCAATTACGGAATCGAGGCGGTCAATCTTGGCTCTGAAACCATGAAAAAATTGGACAGCGTTCTTCCTTTTTTCTGGAGCCACGGAAATCCCATTGACATCCTTGGTGACGCTTCTCCTGAAAGATACCGGCAAGCGGTCAGTATCTGTATTTCGGCTCCTGAAATCAACGCATTACTGATTATCCTGACTCCCCAGGCCATGACGGATGCCGCTGGTGTGGCTGAATCTCTTGCCAAGGCTATAGACAGCAGACAGATTTCCGTTTTTACTGTATGGATGGGTGGAGCAGATGTGGAAAAGGGACGTGAAATATTAAATAGAGCGAAAATTCCCACCTATGAAACTCCTGAACGAGCGATCAGGGCATTTATGTATATGTATTCCTATACAAAGAACCTTGAATTGCTCCAGGAAATTCCGCCAAAACTGGCGACTGCCTTGGAATTTAATAAAAAAAGGGTAAAAGAAATCATTCAGGATGCCTTGAAATGCGAAAATTTAATGCTTGACGAGGCTGAATCAAAAGATCTGCTGGCAGCTTACGGTATACCGGTTAATCCGGCCTATGTGGCCGCCACCTCTGAAGAAGCTGTAAAGATAGCTCAAAGCCTGGGCTATCCTGTTGCATTAAAAATTTATTCCAAAGATATTATTCACAAGTCGGATGCAAACGGTGTGCAACTTAATCTGCATGATGACAAAGATGTTGAAAAAGCTTTTGCTCAGATAATGGCAGGCGCTCATGATTATGATCCAAAGGCCGAACTTTTGGGGGTAACTGTTCAGCATATGCTCAGACGCCCTGATTACGAACTGATCATAGGAAGCAAAAAAGACGCTGATTTCGGCCCTATAATAATGTTCGGAATGGGGGGCATCATGACTGAGATACTCAAAGACCAGGCAATCGCTCTGCCTCCCCTGAACAGACTGCTTGCCAGAAGACTGCTGGAGAGCACACGGGTTTACCAGCTTTTAAAAGGTTACCGCAACCGGCCTCCGGCCAATCTGTTCCTTCTTGAAGAGATCTTGATCCGGCTTTCCCACCTGATAACGGATTTTCCCGAAATTATTGAATTAGACATAAATCCCATGATATTGGTCGAAAATCAAGTCTATGCAGTAGATGCACGTATTATTCTCAAGCCTTCCGAGGTGCAGGCCCCAATGCATCTGGTTATAAGCCCCTATCCAAACCAGTATGAAATAAAGACCGTTACTAAAAAGAATATAAAAATATTTATCCGGCCTATCAAACCGGAAGACGCGCCTCTTTTAGTTGATCTGTTCTACACGCTTTCACCCAGAAACATCTATATGCGGTTTTTTGCACCTTTAAAGTCACTCTCCAGGGAAATGCTGGCCCGCCTGACCCAGATCGATTACGACAGGGAAATAGCCCTGATAGCTTTTAAAGAGTCCGATATTGATAATGAAATGATAGGTGTCGCCCGCTTAATCTCTGATCCTGACGGCAAAAATGCGGAATTTTCAGTGGTTGTCGGAGATCCCTGGCAGGGAAAAGGAGTCGGCGCAAGACTGCTTGAACTGAGCATATCTATTGCAAAAGAGCGTATGATTGAAACCATATGGGGGATGGTATTAGCAGAAAATACAACTATGATTGCATTGGGGAAAAAAGCCGGCTTTGATATTGCCGCAAGTGAAGACCTTAAAGAGTACAGGTTGTCGATCAACTTGAGATGATGGAGAAACGGGGAAAAAATAAAGCCGGGTCTTTCTCTTTCTTTGAGGAAAATTGAAAAAAACCCGGCTTTAAGTAGAATCAGGATTTGCCCATCAGTTTCTTGCGTCCAAAACCGGCAAGACCGATCAGACCGCATCCGAAAAGCAAGATTGTTGCCGGTTCAGGAGTAGGGACGGCGGCGGTGGAACCCGAAGAAACGTCAAAGCTATTGGTTAACAAGGTATAGCTTACCGACCATGCCTGTCCTTCATCCCATGCCCAGTCATCGCCTGATGCCGAATTGTATCTGTCTGCACCAAGAAGAGTGTAATCAAACATAATTTCGATTGGATCATTGGATGATGTTGCCGAGGTTCCGGCCATACTTATTGAAAACTCATACCCCATTGTGTTTGAATATAATGAGGTTGTCCATCCATCAGGGCTCAGCACGGTAAAATCTGTTGATGCTATATGACTTAGATCAAAAACATCATTTTCAAACTCAAGATCAACCCGATTAACCCGGGGCCAGTCCTCATCAATATAAAATTGAAACAGCGCAGTACCTGTCAGAGATGTTTCATCCCAGCTATTGTTGTAATTCATATTGACAATTCCTGTGGAGCTGAACGGCACCGCAATCACGCTGCCGGATGCAAAGAATATCGCTAAAAACATAAGTATCGAGCTTTTTAAGTATTTATTCATTTTTTTCTCCTTTATGGTTTATAAAATTGAGAGCGCATGTAAGTATTCCGCAAATCCAAAAATTTCATACTTTGCTGTACCTGCTGAGGCATGGCGGTTATTGAATAATCTTCTTTTTTGCCATTAACATCTCCTTTTCAATAAGGCCGTCTCCCTGTAAGCAACGGGCTGATATAAAAAGGTCTGAGACCTTTGAACAAGAAATATAAACAGAACTTGATAATTACACTAAGCAAAATAGATACCAACTTATCCGGATACACAAAAAAATATTATTTTGTAATTATTCTCTGTTTTATCAGGCTCTTATAACTACATGTCCAGCGGCCTGGTATGTATTGATTCAGGTATGACAAGCAATATATGTAATAAAGGTTATACTTATTATGTAATTTATATACATACCTACCACACAAAAATATAACTTTTACTACAAGATTGTTAGATGAATTCAAAAGCAGGCCGCTGATCAGGCCTGCGGAGAGTTTATATTCCCTGCGCTTTAACAGTATTAAAGAACCTGTATAAAGCAGAGCCCTGGTGATCTGGGTCAGCGATCACCTGAAGTTTCTGCGCAAGCGAAGGGGCTTTGCTGTTTTGCCCCGGACATTGGGTGGCATAACGTACCTTCGCGTGGTTTTAACTGTCCCGCCGTTTCAGTAAAGATCAAGTTTGGGCACCTATCTGCTCCCTCCTTTGAAAAAAGGGGGATTTTTCCTGTAGTTGCTCTGATCTTTTGAGAAGTTACCCCAAATAAAACCAGCTAAAGGTATGATAATTGATTGTACATATATGGGGGAAAATGATGAGGTACAAAAAAGGAATGGATTATATGAAAATTATGAATAGAGGAACTTTAACTTTCTGTGACGCGTTAAAATCAATCTTTTTCCGCCCCGTTCGTCAGGCTGTTCTTTACCGGCCAGGACCTAAGTATTGCCTGAACCAGGGTAGCTAAAGGGATTGCAAAAAAGACTCCTAAAAAGCCCCATAAGCCCCCAAACACCAAGACAGCAACGATAATTGCAATGGGATGTAAGTTCACCACTTCTGACAAAAGCAGGGGGGCCAGCAGGTTGCCGTCCAAAATCTGAATTATTAAATACGCCAAAACAACATACAAAAATTCAGAACTCCATCCAAACTGAAAATATCCCATTAATGCGATGGGGAAAAATACAACCGTGACACCCACATAAGGTACAAGTACCGACAATCCTGCCAGAAATCCGTTAAGCATTGCAAACTGCAATCCCAGCATATGGAAGGCCGCATAACTGATCACTCCGACAAAAAGAATTTCCCAGAATTTTCCTCGGGTATAATTGCCGATCTGCTGATCAACCTCACGCCACACCTGAAAGCTCAAGCTGCAATCATCAGGCAGAAATGCCGACAGCCAGTTCAGTATATCTACCTTGTCTTTGAGAAAAAAGAAAACCAGCAGGGGCATTAAAATGATGTATACTAAAAACGTGACAACTCCTCGAACAGAAGCAACGGAGATTGAAATAAGCTTTTGACTTATTCCAACAAGCTCTGTTTGCAGCATGTTCATCAAATTCGAAACCTGATCCTGAGAAAAATAATCCGGATACAATTCCGGGAGAAGCATAAGCTGCTGTCTTCCATGGATGACCATCGCCGGCAGCGCCCCTGCCGCCTGGACCACTTGCTGGGAAAGTATGGGCAGCAATCCAAAAAGCAGGAAAAACAAAAAAAGTATGAAGATCAGGAAAACAATGATAACCGCAAACAGGCGCGGTATTTTATGGCGCTCCATAATACCGACTAAACCTTCCAGCAAATATGCGAGAACAACACTGGCCAAAACAGGAGCCAGAATCTTTCCCATCAGCAAAATGACTGCCGCTACAGTTAACAGCAGAACAATCAGGATTATAACCTGTGGATCGGAAAAATGGCGATTAAACCAATTGCGTATAATTTGCATTCTCTTTTACGAAGATTTAGAGGGAATAATA